>Ga0172375_10000398_pt1 | contig 70572 bp, 68 predicted proteins | sample LakKiv1m_FD_114537 | JGI IMG/M metagenome (GOLD analysis project Ga0172375, IMG submission 114537) | Freshwater microbial communities from Kabuno Bay, South-Kivu, Congo - kab_092012_11.1m | ecosystem: Environmental > Aquatic > Freshwater > Lake | place: Democratic Republic of the Congo... | reverse complement strand
GGAAAGGAGTATGGGGTCAAACTCAGGTGAATTTCAAGTCGATCCCTCGCAATTGCGACTATTTATAACATTATATCAAATGCTTATATCATATCCATAAAAAGTTAACCGGACACCACTGATCGGTTATTTTCTCTTAAACCCACTGAGGAAGCTCATCGAGAATCCGGGCAGGATATTTGGGCCTTTTGTCCGTGACGGGATGACTGTCCTCGAGCCGGGCTGCGCCATGGGATTTTTTACCCTTCCACTGGCCCGGATGGTCGGGCCATCAGGACGTGTCATCGCCTTGGATATACAGGATAAGATGCTCTCCGTTCTGGGCAAACGGGCCGAAAAAGCAGGGCTGATGGACAGGATTGAACTACGCCGGATCGGTCCGCACGGATATGGGCTGGAGGACCTTGCATGCCGGGCGGACTTTGCCGCTGCCATCCATGTGGTGCACGAGATTCCTGACAAGGCCACATTTTTTCTCGAAATGGGGAAGGCCCTTCGGCCGGGTGGAAGGCTCCTTATGATAGAGCCCAGGGGCCACGTTTCCAGGGAGGAATTCAGGAGGACTCAGACCATCGCTGAAAAGGTCGGTTTTACCAACGGGGACCTGCCGAAAAAGATAGGCGGCAGGAGTGCTCTCCTGATTAAAGGCAAATAAGAGGCCCGGCTTCCGGAGGGATATGCACCTGCCGAGGTTCTCTGCACGCCAAGCGGCCCCTTCATTCCGCACGCCTTGCCCTCACCCCACTCTTGGTTCAGTGGATCACGGATTTTTCCGTCGCGGCCATTCGGGTCACCACCATCCGCTCCCGGTCGAGCATCTCGTCCGCATACGGTTTGACCTCTGTCCTCCAGAATTCACTCTCATACACCACCTGATAAAGCCGCTTCGCCTCTTCCTCACTCTCGAAGCGGCGAATCCAGATATAGAGATCGGGCTCATCCATGGAGACGAAACTCCCCACGAAGACCATCCCTTTAGACACCTGAAAGGGAATGATCGTCTCTTCCATCAACCGGACCCACCGATCCCGTTTTCCATCCTTGATTCGATACTGACGCAGTTCAAAGAACATCCCGGCTTTACTCCTCTCATTATTTGAAGTGTGTCCGCGTCAACGCGGCGCCACCTGAAACGCCTTGAGCACGTCTTCTCTCACGGACTCCGGCGGTCGAACCGAACAGGGTTCGCGGTGCAGCACCTGGTAATAGGTCTGGTCGCTGTTACCGATTTCCCTAAGCGGCATGCGCGGAGTGATCCGTGCATTCACCCGATAGTGATCCGTTTCCCGGCCCGAAAAGATGGAAACGTTAAAGCTGTAAAATCCCACCCGATCCAGATATCTCAGCGCAGCCGTGAGCCCTTCCAGAAAGGCATCCCGCTCCGTATCGTTCCACGCCACCAGAGAGCGGCAGTCCCGAAAGATGCACCAGATATCCGGAAAGGCACCCTGGGGTGCAAAACTGAGGGCCCAGAAGGTCGGTCCGATCTCGGTGATAAACCGCTCATCGGACGCCTTTTCCGCGTTCACATACTCTTCCCAGAAGGGTTTGCCGCTTTTGAGCCAGTGGGCATGGCTGCCATCCATCTGCAGGCGCATCTGATAGGTGGGGATTCCTCCGCAGTTGACCTGGATATGGGGATGGATCACGCTGGATCCGGAAGGGGGCATATAATTCCAGTTGATGCTGAAGAAACGAATGGCCGGATCGCGGCTGGCAACCGTCTGGATGAAGGTCCGTGCGGCGGTGAACCCGTCCCTCATGATCTTGGGAGTAAATTCTCCAGGGCCGATGAAATGGTCGTTCCCGAAGATGCAGACCGCCGCATACGGGTCCAGGGGAAGTAGGTTGGGAAAGAGCCATGCGTCTCCCTCCTGAACCCTCCCCCCGGGGAGGATCTCCTCGGGAAAACGGGGCGTCACCTTCTCACGCGTTTCCGGACAAAAAGGACAGGTTGTTTCCTTGGATTTTCGGATGAGTTCATCGAAATCGGGCCTCGCAACCGGACGATAAGGCAGGTCAAAGATCCGGCTGGTTTGTCCAGTGAGCGGATCGTAACGGATTTCAAATGGGATCTCATCCAGTGAAAAGCCTTTAAAGGGATGGTGAACCCGCATGCGGCCTTTGATCTTATCAAAAGAAATGTTCATCGATGGACCTCAATTTCATATGGGATATCACCGCAGAGTCCCTGGATTTATAAACCGTATCGGCCAATTTGTAAACAGACGATACCTTGTTCCGTTGCGAGCCACCCTTACTTGATTTTCGAAAGGCTATTCGTCTATACTCGTTATCCGGGGCGCCGCTGAATCTCTAAATCAGTGCAACCCAAGCGTCTCACGGTAAGGGACAAACCCGTATCAAAAGACAACAAGAGCCATGTCATGAGCGAAATGCCGATACTGGAGATTTTTTCCGATTACGTCTGACCCTGGTGCTATTTCATCACGGGTCGTGTTGATCGACTGCAACAACATTATGCGTTTGAGGTTCAGTGGACGGCCTTTCCGCTCCATCCCGCCACACCCGTGGAAGGCCTCACCCTTGAGAAACTCTTTGAAGGGCGCGGCGTCGATATCCATGAGGTGATGGAAAGGCTGAGGCGTGTGGCCCTTGAAGAAGGCCTGCCATTCGGCAAGAGGGAAAAAACATACAACAGCCGTCTGGCCCAGGAAATGGGGAAGTGGGCTGAATCCGAAGGGAGAGGAGCGCTGTTTCACAAGGCCGCTTTCCATGCCTATTTTTATGACGGCATCAATATTGGTCTCACGCCGAACCTGGTAAACCTGGCCGTCAAGGTGGGGCTTTCAAGAGAAAAAGCTGAAGAGGTTTTGAAAGAGAGGGCCTTTAAAGATGCGGTGGATTCGGATTGGGCACGGTCCCATGAGTTGGAGATCATCGCGGCTCCCACATTCATGATCGACACCCATAGGCTCGTGGGGGCACAACCCTATGAGGTGTTGGAAGGTTTTCTCATCCAAAATCATGTAGAAAGGCGTGGCTGAGATGCCTAACCACGTGGTGGCCCGATAGACTTGAGGATGGCGGGACCGCGAAGCTTCCCCCTTGCAGGGGAGCGCCAACCCTGAGAGTGCCCTCCGGTATGGGGGATGCATGATGGGCACCATTCGGTTTGTGGCGGACGCGATGCTGGGAAGCCTGGCCAAATGGCTCAGGGCCCTGGGGTATGATACCCACTACCAACCCTCCTATCCTCCAGGGGCCATAGAGGCCCTCATCAAGGAGGGGCGGGTGTTGCTGACTCGGCACAGAAAACGCGCAGCAAGGGCAGGCAAAAATGCCGTCCTCATTCATGGCAATGATGTGGGCGGTCAATTGATGGGATTAGCCAGAGAACGCCACCTGTCGCCCCCCGCCTCGGCATGGTTTAGCAGGTGTCTCTTGTGCAATGCCCAATTACGGCAGGCGCAGCAAGACGAGGCCAGGGAGCGTATCCCCGACTACGTATTCCATCAAGAGGCCCACCAGATCCGGCTCTGCCCATCCTGCGGGAGATTTTACTGGCCCGGAAGCCACCGGACAAACATGGAACTCCGGCTGAGGGGATGGGGTTTCTCGTCCACCCCAAATGGTCCGCACGGGCCCAGAGAAGACCGCCCGTCCCTCAGCGATGGGAAAAATTTAACGCGGCCTTCTCCGTGAACCCAATCGGCAGTGCGAGGATCAGTCCGGGCAGTCTTCAGGAATCGTCCCTGATGGAAAGCGGAGACGTATCATGTCCTCGCATCGACATCGAGGACAGCGGTATAAAAACTACGTTGTCCCGATGGCCGTCTTGGGTTTAGCCGCACGCTTCCTGGCCGCTGCCGGTTTCTTGGCCTTGGACGCAGGCTTTTTGGCCTTGGCTTTAGCGGGCTTTTCTGCGGCCTTGGCCTTCTTCAGGGCGCCATCCAACTTCTTGATATTCCCTTTTGTGGCCGTCACCTCTTTGTTGAGTCTAACGAGTTTTTTCTTTGCAGCCTGCAAGCTGCGCTGAATTTGTTTGACAGTTGCCATACCGTCTCCTTTCTTTTATGCTTAATAAAAGCGCTTTTGAGAGTGAACGATAAATGCTAAGTACATATAAGTCAAGAAAATATGTTGATTCCATGAAAAAATAAATCGTTCGGCGGCCTCGATTTGATTCCTTTTCTATCGTTCCCAAGGCAAGGCCTCCTACTTCCGGGACTCGGGTTCATCTGGAATTACATGAAGATATCGATATGCCATCGATGGGCGTCACAAAAATCCTCTGAGAAATAGGGAACGAGGATGCCATTTTGGCAATAGCGGACTGTATAGGATTGATTTAAAATGTTTAATATTTGGTCAGTAGAAGGCCAAGAAAAGACCAATTGAAAGCATTTCGGCCACGCACCAGGGGGCAGCGCGGCCATCCCACGCAAGATGACCGTTTGGGCAACAGCACATGATCAAATCCATGAACATCGCCTGGTGGGTAGAACGCTGGCGTGACCTGCATCCGAACAAGACTGCCATTTGCTTTGAAGACCTGAAAATCAGCTATTCAGAACTGCATGCCCGCGCCAACCAAGCCGCCTGCTGGCTTCAGTCTTTGGGCATTCAGAAGGGAGACCGGGTAGCGGTGATTCTGAAGAACTGCCCGGAGTTCGTCGAACTGTACCTGGCCTGCGCCCGTCTGGGAGCTATCTTTGTCCCCGTGAACTTTCGGCTGACTGCCCCCGAGGCAGTGCATATCACAGAGAATGCGCAACCTCGAGTCATTGTGTTTGGGGATGAATATGACCAGATCGCGCATCGGCTTCGCGAGGGGTGTGAAAGACAGGCTGTCCATTTTTCCTGTGTGGGGGAAGATGTGAGGAACACTCCAGGTATTGATTACTTGCGGCACAGGTCTCGTTATAGCGGACAGGGGCCTTTTCCTCCCGGTTCTATCGGGCCCAGGGATCCTGAAGATCCGCAGGTGATCATGTATACCTCAGGAACGACCGGGCCGGCCAAAGGGGCCGTCCTCTCCTATCGAAAAACATTCTTCAACTGTCTCAATGCAGATATCTTTTTTGATCTCTGCTTCGACGACATCATGCTGGTTATGTTACCCCTGTTCCATTCCGGAGGACTCTTTATTCAGACATCCCCAATCCTCTACAAGGGAGGCACCCTGGTCCTTCATAACCGCTTTGACCCCTTATTGACATTTCGCGATATCCAAAACCACAGGGTCACCAAATTACTGGCAGTGCCCACGGTGTACCGGATGCTTATAAAGGCCATGGCCGAAGGCGACACTGATCTCTCCTCCCTCAAGGTATCGGCGATCGGGGGAGAAATCGCCACCCCCGAACTGCTGGACCGGTGCAGGCAGGCCGGATTTCCCGTGAGGCAGATCATGGGCCAGACAGAGACATCCATCCTATTTTGGGCCTCGGAAGACGTCAACGCGAGGCGACCCGGGACCGTTGGAAGGCCGGTGTTTCACGCAGAAGTGAGGCTAATGAATTCAAACGGCTGTCCGGTTGCGACGGGAGAGGTCGGTGAGATTGCGGTGAGGGGCGCCATTATGATGACGGAGTACTGGCGGGACCCGGTCCGAACGCGCGAAGTCATTCGAGATGGGTGGCTGTACACGGGAGACCTGGCGCGCATGGATGAGGACGGGTATTACTATCTGGTGGATCGCGCGAAGGACATGTACATCTCGGGCGGAGAGAATGTGTACCCGGCGGAGGTGGAGGCCGTTCTCAGGGAAATTCCCTGGATAGAAGATGCAGCTGTGGTGGGGATCCCTCATGAGACCTGGGGGGAGGTGGGGAATGCCTTCGTCATCCTGAAAAACGGGGCGAACCTCTCAGCAGATCAGATCATCCATTACTGCCGGGGGAGGCTTGCGCCCTACAAGTTGCCCAAAGAGATCGTCTTCTGCAGAGACTTCCCAAGAACGCCCCTGGGAAAGGTCAAAAAACGCCTCCTGGTTGATCGAGGCTCCTGAGATTCGGGATCGGATCAATACCCGTATCGAAGCGGAATTCAGGGAAGTGGAAACAAGCACCCCACGGTCATCGGGATGGAGAGCCTGAGGAACGAGGGGTCGCTCAGTCTCTCCTCCCCCTGTTTCCGCGGCATAGCGCTTTTTGACCGCCGTCAAAGGGTCTTTCTGAAGATCCTGCAAGAGAAAGCAGGAAATCAGCTCCCCTGGACGCCCTTGGCGATGCGATCGCCGATCTCCTTGTCGATGCTGCGCCAGTATTCCAACGCGCGCTTAAGCACCGGTTCGGAGACGCCGTTTTTCAGGTGTCCCACCACGTTGGACACGAGGCGGTCGCGCTCGGCATCGTCCATGACCTTTCGCACCAGGGTGCCTGGCTGGCCAAAGTCGTCATCATCCTTACGCTTGGTGTAGGCGGCGCGGATGAACTCGCCGCTGGCACTCCAGACGGCCACCTCGGGATAGCGATCGGGGTCGGCCTTGGGGCCTCCCTTGGAATTGGGCGCATAGACCGGATCGGAGACCTTTTCCATCCGCATCGCACCGCCCTTGCCGTAGCTGTGTACCGGGGCCTTGGGCCGGTTGACCGGGATCTGCTTATAGTTGACCCCCAGACGTGCCCGGTGAGCGTCAGAGTAGGAGATCAGGCGGGCGAGCAGCATTCTGTCCGGGCTGGGGCCGATCCCGGGGACGAGATTGTTGGGCTCGAAGGCCGCCTGCTCGATCTCGGCGTGAAAATCGCTTGGGTTGCGGTTGAGGGTGAGCCTGCCCACTTCGTGCGAAGGGTAATCACCGTGGGGCCAGACCTTGGTCAGATCAAACGGGTTGAACCGGTAGGTCTCGGCCTCCTTAAAGGGCATGATCTGTACCTCGAGTGTCCAACTGGGGTAGTCTCCCCGCCTGATCGCCTCAAACAGGTCGCGACGATGATAGTCGGCATCCTGCCCTGCGATCCGGTCCGCCTCCTCCTGGGTGAGAAACTCGATCCCCTGATCGGTCTTGAAATGGTATTTCACCCAGAAGCGCTCGGCCTTGGCATTGACCCACATGTAGGTGTGGCTCGTGTAGCCGTTCATGTGCCGATAGCTTTTGGGGACTCCGCGATCGCTCATCAGGATGGTGACCTGATGGGCCGACTCCGGAGAGAGGGTCCAAAAGTCCCACTGCATGTCATTGTCACGCAGGCCGCTGTCTGCGTGACGCTTCTGAGAGTGGATGAAGTGTTGGAACTTCATGGGGTCACGGATGAAGAACACCGGCGTGTTGTTCCCCACCATATCGTAATTGCCCTCGGTGGTGTAGAACTTGAGCGCAAAGCCACGAACGTCCCGCCATGTATCGGGGCTCCCGCTCTCACCCGCCACCGTGGAGAACCGGGCCAGCATGTCGGTCTTCGTTCCCGGTTGGAATACGGCCGCCTTGGTGTAGGCGCTCACGTCGTGGGTCACCTGAAAATATCCGAAGGCCCCGGAGCCCTTTGCATGGGGCTGGCGGTCCGGAATCATCTCCCGGTTGAAGTTGGCCATCTGCTCCATCAGATAGTGGTCGTGCAGCAGAATCGGGCCATCGGGCCCCACGGTAAGGGAGAACTCGTCGCTGGATACGGGAATCCCTGCATCGTTGGTTGTGGGGTTGCGATCGTCGTCTTTCATCATCATACCTCCTTTCCTTTTACTGGTCTGAGGGCCATCACGTTTCTACTACCTATACTGGTTCGCTACAGGCGATATCCTGTATGGCAGCCTTTGATATCTGCGATTAAATTGCCTTGGGTAGGGTTGTTCAGGCAGGCCCGAGACCCATTCCTCAGCCTACCGTGCGGCCTGCCTGAACGGATGCGGATCGGTGCGATGCGTAACCGCACCTGTTAATCAAAGGCCATCTCCGTCTTCCACACCTCCCAGACCTTTCCCACCAGGTCCGGTCCCGGTTTCAGGGTCATCTTGCCCGGTTTCCAGCCCGATGGAGTTGCTTCAGCCCCCTTGCTGTTGCGCACCACCTGGAAGGCCTGGATCTGCCTCAAGGACTCGGCCACATTCCTCCCCACCGGAGGCGTCAGAATCTCGTATCCCTGAATCACTCCGTCGGGATCGATGATGAAACGGCCTCGGGTTTCCACGCCGGCCTGGTCATCATAGACGCCGTAGATCGCGCCCACCTTGCCGCCGGCATCCGAGAGCATGGGGAAAGGCACCCCTCCCTTGACCATCTTGGACAACTCGTTGTCATTCCACATCTTGTGCACAAACACGCTGTCAATGCTCATGGAAAGGACCTGGGCCCCCAGCTTCTGGAACTCGGGATATTTCTCGGCAACTGCCGAGATCTCCGTGGCTCAGACAAATGTGAAATCACCCGGATAAAAGCAGAGGACCACCCACTGACCCAGATATTCGGACAGCTTCACATTGACAAACTTGCCTCCCAGATACGCCGGCGCCACAAAGTCCGGTGCCTTTCTTCCGATCATCACCATGGATTTTTCCTCCTTTTTTTCTGAAGCTGTTGTTTCTTTCGATGTCTCAGTTTCCGGTTCGCCCACAGGGCCGCCGGTGGGTCTTGCGCAGCCCGCCTTAAATTCTTCAGGCATAACCACTCTCCTTTCTTAATTAAATCGGTTTTTGGGTTAACAGAGATGCTGCCCTGAACGCCCTTTCTTCTGACACCCAGGGCAGATTCCGAAGAAATCGAGACGATGGCTTATGATCTGAAAACCCGTTTCTGAAGCCAGCTCCTGGGTCACGCCCTCAAGGCTCTCCAGGTTCGGGTCGACGATCTTATGACATTTTGTACAAATGAGATGGGGATGGGGATACGGCCTGGCCCCATCATACCGGTTGCCCCCCTCCGGGAACCCCAGTTCCAGGATCTCATTCAGTTCCTTCAGAAGGGTGACCGTCTTGTAAACTGTGGCAAGGCTGGTCGTAGGGAAATCCTTTCTTACCTCCTCATAGACGAGTTCCACGCTGGGATGCCTGTTGCTCCGCGCAAGGATGTTGAGCACTGCGATCCGCTGCGGCGTAATTTTGAAACGATGAGCCTTCAGCTTGTCGAGCATCTGTTGCAGACGTATATTTTGAGCCATATGATAACCAACTAATAATCATTCCCAAATGATAATGATTTTCGATTGAAAATAGACCGCCCACTGATAGTTGTCAATAAAAAACGAATGTTCGATTTTCAAGCATGCATATCCAACCCACCGTGTGGATGTCCTCGCTGTATGGAGATGATGAGGTATTAAGGACGAAGGTCTATTTGCAGAAGCGAGGCGTCTTGGCCTTGACCCCCAAAGGTGTTTGCGATAGATTGATCGTACGTAGGATTGGGGCTTTCACTGACGTCGTCGGACGATATTTGGTCTTGGGCACCATCACATTCGATTTCCTACGGTATAAGCGCTTCATAACGTCCAGCCTGGCAGGGAGGAGTAAAAGGCCATGGAGTCCCTCCAAACACAATCGTGGCACCATCTGGGCCTGAAGGAAGTTGCGGCGGCCCTTGAAACCGACCCCGTCCTGGGGCTGACCGAGGAAGAGGTCCTCTCGCGGCGCAAGGCCTTCGGGGAAAACACCCTGACACAGAAAACGGGGCAGGGACCGGCCATTCGCTTTCTTCTTCAGTTCAACCAGTCCCTGGTGATTATTCTCCTGGCGGCCACCCTGGTGACCCTGTTTCTTCAGGAATGGGTGGAGGCCATCGTGATCTTCGGCGTCATCCTGATCAATTCGGTCATCGGCTTCGTTCAGGAATCGAAGGCCCTCAAGGCCATCGACGCCCTGGCCCGGGCCATGGTGAGCAGTGCCATGGCGCTGAGGAACGGCACCCGGCAAAAAGTCCCGGCCCAAGAGCTGGTGCCTGGAGATGTGATTTTTCTCCAGTCCGGCGACAAGGTCCCGGCCGATGTGCGTCTTTTCGAAGTTCGGGAACTCCGAGTCGACGAAAGCACCCTTACGGGAGAAAGCCTTCCGGTCCAGAAAGAGGACGGGGCACTTCCGGAGGAAACCATCCTCTCGGACCGCCGCAACATGGCCTATTCATCTACCCTGGTTACCCACGGAGCCTGCAAGGGGGTGGTAGTCGCCACCGGCGACCACACCGAGATCGGCCGCATCAACGAGATGATCTCCTCAGCCGAGGTCCTGGCCACGCCACTCACCCGCAAGATTGAGTACTTCAGCAAGGTCGTCCTGTATGTGATCCTTGTTTTGGCAGGCGCCACATTTCTGATTGGATTTCTGCGTGGGCAGGACTTGGGGGAGATGTTTATTGCCTCCGTGGCGCTTTCTGTAGCCGCGATTCCAGAAGGACTTCCCGCTGCCATTACCATCACCCTGGCCATTGGGGTCTCCCGCATGGCCCGACGTCATGCCATCATCCGCAAGCTCCCTGCCGTGGAAACGTTGGGGAGCACCACCGTCATTTGCTCGGACAAGACCGGAACCCTCACACAGAATCAGATGACCGTTACCGAGCTCTACGCGGCCGAATGTCGCTATGATGTATCCGGGGTGGGGTATGCCCCGAAAGGTGAGATCTCTCACAAGGATCCCGGCCCCCCTCCGGGTGCCAACTGGGCGCTAAAAGAGCTCTTGATTGCCGGGACCCTTTGCAACGATTCGGTACTGAAACAGACCGGCGAGACCTTCGTAGTAGAGGGTGACCCGACGGAAGGCGCCCTGATTGCCTCTGCAGCCAAGGCGGGCACCCTTTCGGAGGTCCTTCACCGGGAAAGGCCCCGCATTGACAGCATCCCCTTTGAATCGGCCCGGCAGTACATGGCAACCCTTCATGATCAGGGGCCTGGGAAACCCAGGATCGTGTATGTGAAAGGCTCTGTCGAGAGCCTGTGCCTCGATTGCAGTTCTTTTTTCACCGCAGAGGGACGCCTGGACGTGGTTGATGCCCGCATCATCCACACCCGGGTGGAGGAGATGGCCGCCAATGGACTCAGGGTCCTGGCATTTGCCCGGAAAGAGGTGCCTTCAGACACTGCCCGTATCACCCATGAGGACCTTCGACAGGGCCTTGTCTTTCTCGGTCTCCAGGGGATGATCGACCCGCCACGGCCGGAGGCGATAGAGGCCATCGGGGTCTGTCAGAGGGCGGGCATCCTGGTCAAGATGATTACAGGGGACCATGCGGGCACGGCATCGGCCATTTCCCGTCAGTTGGGGCTCTGCAGCGAGACCTGCTCCACGCATACCCGTGAGGTGTTGACAGGGCCGGACCTCGCGGAACTGGACGACGAGGCCCTCGTGGCGGCCGCGGAGAGAACCGCTGTGTTTGCAAGGGTATCGCCGGAACAGAAACTCAGACTGGTGGAGGCCCTTCAGAAACGGGACCATGTGGTGGCCATGACCGGGGATGGGGTAAACGACGCCCCTGCACTCCGCCAGGCGAACATTGGAGTTGCCATGGGGATCACCGGCACGGATGTGTCCAAGGAGGCTGCGGACATTATCCTTACCGACGATAATTTCTCTACCATCGAGGCCGCTGTGGAAGAAGGCCGCGGGATTTTTGACAACCTCACCAAATTTATCACCTGGACACTTCCGACCAATGGGGGGCAGGGTCTGGTCATCATGATGGCCATTTTCTTCGGCATCCCCCTTCCTGTCCTTCCCCTTCAGATTCTTTGGATCAACATGACCACGGCTCTCCTCTTGGGACTGATGCTGGCGTTCGAGCCCAAAGAGCAAGGCATTATGCTCCGTTCCCCCCGTCAACTTGGAGAGCCGATCCTGACTCACGCCCTCGTTATAAAGATCATTCTGGTAAGTGTCCTGTTGCTGATCGGAGCTTTCGCGCTTTTCGAGGTAGGTATCATGACCTCAGGCAATGAAGCCTTGGCCAGGACCATGGCGGTCAACACATTTATTTTCGGACAGATGTTCTATCTGTTTAATTGTCGATCTTTGACCCGGTCGTTTTGGGAATTGGGTGTGTTCTCCAACGGCTGGCTGTGGGGGGGCGTGGTTGCTATGGCGGCTCTTCAGGTCATCTTTACCTATCTGCCTTCCTTCAACGCCATCTTTCAAAGCCACCCCATGGCCGTGACTCACTGGGGAATGGTATTGGGGTACAGCCTTTTGATCAGCTGGGTCATCGGTCTGGAAAAGCGCCTCCGCCGCGGGCAGGGGCAGCCGGAAATCAACAGGGGCTGGCCAAGCAGGAGATGAACCTCAGCGAAAGAGCGTTCGACAAGATTGTCCAGAGGGCGATTCGCCGCATTCCGGAAGAGATCCGCAGGCATCTGGACAATATGCTCATCACCGTTCAGAAACGGCCTTCAGAGGATCTGATCGAGGCGATGGGGCTTCCTCCCTCAGATGAACCGCTATTCGGGCTTTACTCAGGCGTTTCCCTTTTAGAACGAGCTGTTGCCGAGCCTCCGCTCTTCCCGGACACGATTTATCTCTTTCAGGAGCCTCTCCAGGAGGCATGCCGTACCATCGAAGAACTGGAAGAGGAGATCGAGATCACCGTCGTTCATGAGATTGGCCACGCCCTCGGGATCAGCGAAGAGAGGCTGGAGGAACTGGGGTATGGGTAGCGAGGCAGAATGGTTTCGAAGCCGGTCGGAATCCCCTCATTGCCATACTACCTGGTAGGTCTTGACTGGCATGTGGATCCCCTTCACCTGAATATCTCCCATCTCTTCCACATCAACCGGGTGGTTGAGCATGTGGAAGGTCCTCTGACTGATCAAGATCTGGCCGGGACCGGCTGCGGCCTCCAGCCGTGAGGCCACATTGACCTGATTCCCAATCACCGTGTAGTCTCTGTAGGCGTCGGACCCCACGTTGCCCACCGTGACAAATCCGCTGTTGATGCCGATCCCGATACCCAGTTGATGGCCGTACCGGTGCCATTCATCCGACAGGTCGGCCGCCCTTCTCTGCATGTCCACGGCCATGCGGACGGCCCGGTCGGCATGGTCATCCATCGGGATCGGATCGCCGAAAAAGATGAGGAGTCCGTCCCCCACGATCTTGTTCAGCGTCCCATCGTAGTTATGCACCACCTGGATCATCTCCGAGTGATATCTGCTCAAGAGCTGAAACAGTTCCTCAGGCTCAACGCTGTCGGTAAGAGATGAAAATCCGCGAATATCCGTGAAGACCACGGTCATCATCTTCCTCTGGGGTTCCATCCACAACACATCTTCGCTGTTGAGGATCTTCTCTGCAAGCTTAGGGGAAAGATAGCGGCGGAGGTAGTTATGCCTTTCCAGTTCCACCACCTGGGCCTGGACCTTTGCCTCGAGGTCTCTATTTAGAAGGAGGAGTTCGTTTTGCGCCCTTTTGAGCTCCAGGGTCCGCGCTTCGACCCTGTCTTCCAGTTCCCGCTTGGTCTCGTCGAGGCTGGCCTTGGCGGCCATCAGTTCGGAGAGGGTGTTTTCAAGTTTCGCGTAGGCCTCATTTCTCGAGGCCATGCTCTTTCGAAGCTGGTTAATGGTTTGCACCAGCTCTTCCCCGGAATCCCGCTCCTTGCGATCAATTCGAAATAACTGGGAAATACGTCGCCGAAGGGATAGCCGGTCATAGGAAACCTCCAAAACCAGATACGGAGCCATAAAAATATCCCCAGCCGTCAGAAGGATCCTTTCGTCCATTCGAACCGTCTCGGTGATTCGAATGGCCTTTCGTCGATTGTCAGGGACCCTACCGGGATCGGACGGCAAGTCCTCGTACTTACCCAAAAAAACCTCTTTCCCGTTGACGATCTCCGGCACCAGGAGGACGCTTTTTCCGACGGTGCGTCGGGCTCCCCCATCCAGCGGCCCGAGGCTCATCTGCTCCCCCTCCATTCGGACGTCCAGCCCAAGTGGCGTGAATTCGGGCTCATGTTTAAACAGCGATTCAGGGTCGTATGGGACCAGGGGCTGCCGAATGATGGCAGGGGGCAACCCCCAGATGGTGGGGATGGCGGAAATGATGCCTCGCAGGTAAGGGTCCCCGATGTAATCACGGTTGGGGTCCATGTCTTCGTGGAATTGAATTTTTAAAAAGGTCCTGACTTTCTTGAAATCGGGGTCAAACAGAGGGGCCGAAATAATCTCAATCTCTTTGGTATCATTGAAATTTTTATTGAAAAAAGGGAGCCGACGATATCCGTCGTCTGGGGTGTCAAAGACCCTGACGAAATAATGGAAACGGCCCCAGGAGTGAAGCCTGGCCGATGAAGCGCCGCAGTTGAAATAGAAATCGGGCTCATCCACCAGGTCCCTCGCCCTTCTGAATATGCGTTCAAAGCTGTCGTAGGTGGTCCACTCGTCTTCATCGAGAAAAAAGTCCTGGGGAGCTGGGTATTCATCACGAGGATAGGGAAGTCCCTCGAACAGTGAACCGTGGCTGCCGAGCCTGTTCTGGACATAGGCCGCGATGATGCGGATATTGCGATTGCTGATACAGTCCCTACGACTCATTGGTGACAGACCGCCCACGGGTCAAAGAGTAATGGTTTCGTCCAGGGTTTTTATTATATCCCCAGTCCCGGCCTGAGACAAGAACCTTTATGGCAGCATCCATTTTATCGCTTGACAACGGAGGAAGGTGGTATAATATAGGCCGGTATCGGGACGTGGCGCAGTCTGGAAGCGCACCTGAATGGGGTTCAGGGGGTCGAGCGTTCAAATCGCTCCGTCCCGACCAGCAAAATTAAAGGGTTACCCTGATGCCGGATCTATCCATCCGGCATTTTTTTTGGCGGGGGTCATCCAGATAACGGAAATAACCCAGTGGAACGGCAACACGACAGAGGAAATCACTATGGAGGTGGGCGAGGCCCCTCGCCGGATCTCAAGGCTTCCGCCTGGATAATCATCGATGATGAAAAAAGTTGACTTATAATAATTGAGGGCTTATCATGCTTTGAAATGATTAGATGTTTTTTATAGTAAGAGGTTATCGGATATGGGCTGAAAAGGCTCTTTCCTGGATACGGAGAAGGCCTATCGGTCTGACATAATGTTAGGCGAACCATCCGGCCAAGTTCTTCCCCCTCCCTTGGGTTGCCTCACACGTCTTCACGCGGAGAGGGCGCTGAAAGCGCTTAGCCGCCGCACCATTGGCACAGGCGGTCAGAATGCAGATTCTCATTCCTGACTGAAATTACACTAAATTTAACCGAGTCGAACCCGCAAAAACCCCCGACCTTTCGTGTGCATCGTCGGGACCACCAAAACCACAGTACAGCATGGAAAAGGCACAATCTCGGAACCATGGAAGGAATTCCTAAATTTTTAAGGAGGAGCAGATGAATATCTATGTGGGGAACTTGTCTTACGAGGTAACGGAAGAAGATCTGAAGGATGCGTTTAATGCATTTGGGCAGGTAGATACTGTCAAGGTCATCAAAGATGAATACAGCGGCAGGTCCAAGGGATTTGGCTTCGTGGAGATGTCGGATAATGCCAGCGCCCAGTCGGCCATAGACGGCCTCGACGGGAAGGAACTAAAAGGAAGGGCCATCAAGGTCAATATGGCCCGGGCACGCACTGAAGGCACTCGATCCGGAGCAGGTCGAGGAAGGGGCGGACAGGGCCGCGGGCGTCAGGGCGGTGGCCGTCGTTATTAATAACAGCCACAGATGCACGATAACTACCAAAGGGCAGACGTCAAAAATCCATCGTTGAGGAAGGCCCCAGGCCTTCTATACGATAGGATACAACATCGGCGACAAGCCCAAACGGCGTAAAGAGTAGCAGCACCCCGTTCCCATGATGCGTATGGCAACGGGAGGAAAAGGGACTCATAACCAGTGAGCATCGTCCGCAGTTCCGCATCATGAAAGAGCTGCGCTTTGCTGCTGCCAACCGCCACCATCCAGAGCCAAGCCTCACAGAAGTCTCCCGATTTCTTGATGGTCAGCCGTTCTCGACAGTGGTTTGATACAAGAAAGGAAGCTATTTGTTTACCCAGTCAGTTATGGAAGTTCACGACTACTTGGAGAAACCCCCGGCCGCACACAGTCAACCGCAGATATTAAACGATGCCGCTTTTTCCGAAGACGTGGATGCCTCCGGCCGGCCTGATGAAACCACGCCACGAGATGGGAGCAGAAGGTCCAAACGGCCCAGACGCAGACGTCCAGAAAAAGCAAAACCCATCCAGACATCGTGGAATATTTCCGAGTTCGATATACCACTCGTGGAAGGCAAGTTCCGTTTCCACGATCTAAACCTGCCGATGGAGATACTGCACGCCATCGCTGACCAGGGCTTTGAATACTGTACACCCATACAGGCAGAAATACTTCCCCAGGCCCTCGACGGCTCGGATGCCACCGGAAAAGCGCAGACCGGAACCGGGAAAACGGCTGCCTTTCTGATCGCCGTCTATACCCGACTCCTTGCAAGGCCGCTCAACGAGTCACGTCGGCCTGGCGTACCACGCGCCCTGATCCTCGCTCCCACGAGAGAACTCGTCTTGCAGATCGAAAAGGATGCCCGAGACATCGGGAAGTATGTCGACATAGATATTCAGCCCGTGTTCGGAGGGTTGGATTACGAGAGGCAGAAACAAGCACTGGCAAGAAAATTCATCGACATCATGATCGCCACACCGGGCCGATTGCTGGATTTTCAAAGGCAGCATCGTGTGAACCTCTCTGAGGTCGAAATCCTTGTCATCGACGAAGCCGATCGCATGCTCGATATGGGCTTCATTCCCGATGTGCGCAGCATCGTCCACAGCACCCCCCCCAAAGATAAGCGACAGACCATGTTTTTCAGCGCCACCCTCACGCCCGAAGTCGAGCGGTTGGCCGAACAGTGGACCCGCAAACCCATCCATGTGGAGATCGAACCGGAGCATGTGGTGACGGAATCTGTCAATCAGATGGTCTATATTGTCACAGCCGAAGAGAAGTTCACACTTCTGTTGAATCTCATTCTGATGCAGGATCTTCAACGGGTTCTGGTCTTTACGAATCGAAAGGATCAGACGATCCGTCTGTCCGAGCGGCTGAAGCGATACGCCATCCGTTGCGCTGTCCTTTCGGGCGACGTGCCACAAAAAAAGCGCATTCAAACTCTCAATGATTTCCGGAACGGGAAACTTCGAGTGCTGGTAGCGACGGACGTGGCGGCACGGGGCCTCCATATCGAGGGGATCAGCCATGTAGTCAATTTTACCTTGCCCCCGTCCCCCGAAGATTATGTCCACCGAATCGGACGTACCGGCCGTGCCGGGGCCACAGGCATTTCGGTGAGCTTTGCCTGCGAGGACGATTCGTTTTACATCCCGGCGATCGAGGAATACATCGGAAACCCGTTGAGCTGCGTCCAACCGGACCCCTCATTGCTGAAAGCGTTGCCAGATACGGAGATACCATCTGTTCGAAAAACAGATGCACTTCGTTCCAACACCTATCAAGCGAAGAGGAGATCCGGACCACTCAGCCGCCGAAAATCGCGTTCTGTTAACCGACCTTCTCACGCACGTTAACAGAAAGGACCTCTCGAAAAAGTCCATGGGCGAAAACCTCCAAATGGGGGCCATTCCGGCCTCCGACAGCAAAAACGAAATCCTCGAATACGGCCTCCGCGTTTTCCGTCCCCGCCACCACAGGATCAGGGAACTCAAGCGGCTGCACGCAGCGTCGTGTCACGGTTTCAGGCTCTGGCCATCGAGCTGGCTGCTGATGGATTTCTTGAACGCCCAGGCACTGCGCAAAGGGAGCCGCGTCATGGAATTGGGGTGCGGCTGGGGATTGGCAGGCATCTTCTGCGCAAAAAACTGCGATGCCGACGTAACGAGCGTCGACATCGATTCAGAGGTGTTTCCATATCTACACATGCACACCCGGATCAATCACGTGACCGTCTCAACAATGAACCTGGGTTTCGATGAACTGATTTGCGACCACCTTAAAGGGATCGATATCATGATCGGTGCGGATATATGTTTTCTCGATTCATTGGCCGATTCTCTAAAAAGCCTCATATATCGGGCACTGAAGGAAGGCGTCCAATTCGTGGTTATCGCCGATCCCGGAAGAACAAGCTTTGAAAGACTCGGCAGGCATTTTGAGCGGGAAAAGAAAGGGGAAGTTCGAGGCCGCTCGGTCAGAAGACCTTACCCCATTGAAGGTCGAGTTCTAAGCATAGGCGTTCCTCCGCATTGAGCCTCTTGTGCAAAGAGGGGTCAAGAAGCCACCCAGTTCGTCTCTTCCAACTCAATTCAACCACCTTAGCCATTCTCGCATTGACGACTGATTCTCTGAAATTCGCTCGACCGAAAGAAGGTGTCAGGGTCCCCATACGAAGGCCCTGATCGTCAGCATAACGTACGAACAACCGGATATAATCAGGAGCCAGTAAAGGCCGATCTCCCACATTAAGAGGATGCGCCCCTTGAAAGACGCTGCCCTTAGGGTAGCACTGAAGAGGGGGATCAAAAGGAGACATCCCACAAAGAGGCCGGGAAGGATCAGGGCAGCCATAAGAGGCGGAAGGAGTTTCAGCAGGGTTTGAATACCCTGAAAGAACCAGGGGCCTTCCACGACAGCGGACGGAACATCCGGTGGGATGCCCACGCCGGGCTTCACCAACAGGGCGAACAGAGAAATGGCGATCCCTCCGCTGAGCAGGAATGGTTCATCGGGAAGCCACTCGCGAATGTGGCCCCGCATCATATAAACGATCAATAAAGGAAGAAAAAAACAGTGATAGAGGTAGGGGATAAAGAAAAAACCATCCCCGGTATCCATGAATAGGGGCGCAATGGTCTTTCCGAAGATCGGCAGGGTCTCCAGGAGGTTCACGAAAATCCGACCGGCGAACACCCCTTCCTGATCCCCTTTCAGGATGAAACCGGTAAAGAGGGTATAGAAACAAAGTGCAAGGGACCCGACAAGGGACATCCACTCCCCAAGAGCGTACTTCCTGTAACGCTTTTGCAGAAAATGATCGAGCGTGTGAATCAGCATGAGGATGACAAACGCCTGGCCGGCTCCGTAATGAAGTTGTCTGAAAAACCAGCCATAGGGGACCACTGTGGTGATCTCTTCCATATTCTGAAAAACATTCCCCATCGGACGATAATAAAAGGTCATAATCACTCCGGAGACGAGGCAGATCATCAGGGCTGAAAGCCCCAGGCGGGGAAGACACAGGGAGATCGTGCGGAGCATGCTGTCGGAGCGCGCCACAAAGAGCCCTTTCTTCATCCAGTTTCCACTACCGCCTCTGCATCCCCGTTGGCCTTCATTGTCAGAGGGACCCTGTTGAGATCTCTCTGGGCAGGCCCTGCGAGGCGTTTACCCGGACGGTCAAAAACACTCCCGTGACAGGGGCAAGTGAACCTGTCCGAGACGGTATCGAAGTTGATTGTGCATCCGAGGTGAGTACATCGGGAGGAAAGGGCAACCGCGCCGTTCGGCTCTTTGATCAGATATACACCCTCCTTGAAGTTCACAGGTCCTGTCTGGTCCTGCAGGTGAAAGATTATCGTCCGACTTGAGCCCTTTCTAAAGGTCATAAATGAAAACGCAGGATATGCCAGAAGCGATCCACCGAAAAGCCAGGCCACCCACCGAAGGCATTTCTTGATAAAACCTCTTCTTTCCATCTCTATATCCATATTCGGGACGACGTTCGTTCACCTCACCACTCTTACATCTTCTTTTACGCAAAAACAGCACAAAAATCAACTCCTGTCCGGGATTGACAGAGAGGCATAAACATCAATTGCATAAACCAGTTCATTATAATATTATAGTATCCGAGGACTCACGTCCCTTCGATCCTCTGGGCCCCGACATCAGGTCCGCTCATTGGCCGAAGGATCGAGGAGGCGGAAGGAGTTGGGCACGGCATGCATCCTGGGATAACGTTCGGAGACCGTATGCTCGAAATCAGCGCTGTCATGAACTCTGGCGTGGAGGAGATCTTTGCGTTCAAGACCTGCTGCGGCGCCCGGCTATTTGATCAGAACCTGGAGATCCTCGTAAGAAACAACGGGACCGAACCGGTCCTTGTCCCCAGTTATTGTGACCTCCGTGGTCTTCGGGGAACGCTTCGAATTACCACGCTGATACCCAACGGGGATCAGCATATCCTGCCCGGAGAGATCAGGGCCTTCTACTGCATGATGGATGAGGTCACTTGGAACGATGCGAGGGAACTGGTCATCTATGACAAGGCAGGGCATGCATACCCGTTGAATGTGGCGCGCCGGGCCAATGTTTAGAAAACTCAACTACGGCCCTGTGCTCTCGATTCCAAATTCACAAATCCGGATCCGAGGGATGATCATCGACGACCCAGCACCGAATACCCGGCATTCGGTATCAACCAGCCAACAGCCCACGACACGGAGCCAATGCAATGGAAATCGTTCAGTATACTGAAGAGCATCGAATCTTTCGAGAGGCAGTGCGTCGATTCTTCGAAAAGGAGGTTATTCCCTATCAGGACGAGTGGGAAGAGGCCGGCAGGGTCCCCAAGGCCGTGTGGCGAAAAATGGGGGAGCAGGGGTTCTTATGCATGGACGTGCCCGAGGCCTACGGGGGCCTGGGGGCCGACTTCCTCTACTCCGTAATCCTGACCGAAGAGCTGGGAAAGACGGGAAATACAGGCCTGGCCGCCCCCCTTCACAGCGATGTGGTGGTCCCCTATATCACCTCGTTTGCCTCCGAAGCGTTGAAGAAAAAGTATCTTCCCGGGTGCGTTTCCGGAGAGATCATCACGGCCGTGGCCATGACCGAACCCAATACCGGCAGCGACCTGGCCGCCATTCGGACCAGCGCGGTGGAAAAGGGCGATGAGGTGATCCTCAATGGCCAAAAGACATTTATCAGCAACGGGTTGAACTGCGGTCTGGTGGTGCTGGCGGCCAGGGATCCTTCGGTGGAAAATCCGTACCAGGCGATTGACTTGTATCTTGTAGAGGAAGGCACCCCGGGATTTGAGAAAGGGAAAAAGATCAAGAAGGTGGGATGGCACAGCCAGGATACGGCCGAACTCTTTTTCAGCGACTGCCGAATCCCCAAGAGCAACCGTTTGGGGCAGAAGGGCGACGGCTTCATGATGCTCATGCAGAAGCTGCAGCAGGAACGTCTCATGTGCTGCATTATTGCAGTCGCCGCCGCCGAGCGGATGCTGGACCTGACGATTCAGTATTGCAAGGAAAGGACGGCCTTCGGAAGACCCATCTCCAAATTTCAGAACACCCAGTTCAAGATCGTCGAGATGGCCACCGAGATCCGGCTGGGGAGAACCTTCGTGGACAAGCTGATCGTCGATCACATGGAAGGGCAGAATGTGGTGGTCAACGTTTCCATGGGCAAGTACTGGACCTCGGAAATGGCCATGCGCGTGGCCAACCAATGTGTGCAGCTTCACGGCGGCTACGGCTACTGTGAGGAGTACCCCATCGCACGGGCCTGGAGGGACGTCCGAGTCCTGTCCATATTTGCCGGAACCAGCGAAATCATGAAAGGGATCGCCGCCAAATTCATGGGGCTGTAGGAAACAAAAAGGAAAAATAAACAATGACGCATGAGAGAACAGGGTGAGGAGAAAGCCATGGACCATCCGATCGATCATTACTGGCAGCTTCGTCTGACGGCCCTCAAGGAGGCGTTGGAGGGCAACAACTTCGAGGTCTTCATCGCAAAAAATGCCGTTGCGGCAGGCCATCTGGTATTGGAAAAAATCCTCCCAAAAACCGGGGCCCGGCGCGTCTCCTGGGGAGGCTCCATGACCTTTATCGCCACTGGCCTCTACGATGCCCTGAAGGGAATGGCGCAACTGGAACTTTTGGACGTATTCAACAAAGGTCTCACCCCTGAAGATACTCTGGAACTGAGGCGCCAGTCCCTCCTGACAGACCTCTTTATCACCGGGACCAACGCGGTCACCGAGACCGGGGAGCTGGTCAATCTGGATATGACCGGAAACCGCGTGGCCGCCATCACATTCGGGCCCAGACATGTGGTCATCCTGGTCGGCAGGAACAAGATCGTACCCGATCTGGAGGCCGCCATGGTGCGCATCAAGGAATATGCGGCCCCAGCCAACGCCATGCGCCTGGACAAGAAAACCCCCTGCGTCAAGACGTCCGTTTGCGAGGAGTGCAAATCCCCGGATCGCATATGCAACACCTGGACCATTACCCAGAAATCCTTCCCCAAAGGAAGAATCAAGGTCGTTCTGATCAACGAGAGCCTGGGTCTCTGATGGTTTCCGCCGTAGGAGGGACTTAACACCCGCCTTTGCGCGAATATTCGGCTTGACCTGGTATGTTCAAGGATGTATATGTTGCGCGAGGTTCATGGTTCGGGGGTTTCATTTCACGGGTCAGCGCCTCACGCATCTAAAGGCATTGGCCGTGAGGTTTTCGCGACAACTTAATTCAGGAAGGGAGGAGACGCCATGAGGAAACAAAGAGGGATGAAACGGTGGGTATGGATGACAGGGACAGCCCTGCTGGGTTATCTTTTCGCCATGATGCTCGTCCTGGGGCCCGCCGATGCGCTGGCCCGCAACATCAAGGTGGGAATTGTGGACACCTACAGCGGACCGCCTGCGGTGTACGGCAATGACGCGCTCAATGGGTTCAAGCTCGCCCTCGAAGAAATCAACAAGCAGGGCGTGCTGGGAGGCAAGATCGAGTTTACCACCAGGGACGAGAAGTTCAAGGTAGACGTGGCGCTGGCCATGGCCAAAGAACTGGTCATGAGAGAAAACGTGGACCTCCTGGTGGGGACCATCAACAGCGGCGCCTCCTTGGCCATTTCGGACGGCGTGGCCAAGGCGGAAAAGATGCCTTTCATCGTCTGGACCGCCAAGGATGAGAAGATCACCGGGGAGTTGGGCCACCGTTACGTCTTTTCGACCGCGGAAAACACGGCTATGGCGGGAAAGGCCGGTGGTGTGGGATTGGCAAAGAAGCCCTACAAGAAGTACTGGATCGCGGGGGACGACTATGCTTACGGCCATGCCATTGCAGATGCGGCATGGAGAAACCTCAAAGCCCTTAAGCCCGACGTGGAGAAAATCGGTGAATCCTGGTGGAAAATCGGGGAGCCCGACCTGGTTCCCTATCTCACTTCTATCTCTGCTGCGAAGCCGGATGCGGTGATCTTTTGCACAGGCGGAGCCAGCATGACCAACTGCCTCAAGGCGCTCAAGTCCACCGGCTTTGCCGCCAAGATCCCTTCCTGGATTCACACGGCCATTGATCATGCGGTGCTCAAGCCCTTGGGAGCCGAGGCTCCTGAGGGCGTGATGGGAACGATCCAGTACCTCTTTTATTACCCGGAAACCCCCGAGAACAAGGCGTTTGTGCAGGCTTTTCAAAAGGCCTATGGGAACCCCCCCGGGTTTCCAGCTTTCAACGCCTACATCACGGCGCAGCTCATCGCGGCGGCCTACAAGAAGGCGGGAACAATCGACAAGGAGAAATTCATCGATGCCATCGAGGGCCTCAAGGTGAAAGGCCCCACCGGCAGCACGGTTGAAATGCGGGCTTGTGATCATCAAGCGGTTTACCCCATGTATTTCGGTACCACCAAAAAGCTCCCCCAGTATGACTTCGTGGTCGCTACAGACATCATGACCTTGACGGGCGACCAGGTCATGCCCACGTGCGAGGAAATCCTTAAGATCCGCAAGAAATAGTCGGTTCGAGCCAGGGAAGAGAGTGACGCTCTCTTCCCTGCACCAGGAAACAGGCAACTGCGATGGCCTTTGATCTGAGCGCCATAGGAAGTCAGTTCTTCGTGGGGCTGAGTCGGTCGATGATCTTGTTTATTGTCACGGCAGGACTCAGCTTTGTCTTGGGCGTCCTGCGGGTGCCTAATATCGCGCATGGCTCTCTTTACATGATTGGTGCCTTCTCGGCCTTCAGCGTCACCAAAATGGTGCCTGGCGCCACCGGGTTCTGGCTCGCATTGATTTTGGCACCCCTGGTGGTCGCCGCAATCAGTTTCATAGCGGAGCGGGCCCTTTTCTGCCACCTGTACCAGAGAGAGCACCTGATGCTCCTCCTGTTCACCTTTGCCCTCAGCCTCATTCTCGGCGACTTGGTCAAAATCACCTGGGGAGCTGAGTACAAATCCATCATGGCCCCGAAGATTTTTGACGGCTCCGTGCGCATTTTCGGCGCCTCGATCCCTAAATACAATTTTTTTCTCCTCATCGTCGGACCCCTCGTGGCCATTGGCCTGTGGCTCTTAACCAACAAGACCAAGCTGGGAAAGATCGCCAGGGCCGCGGCGGTTGACCGCGAGATGGTCGGCGCGGTGGGAGTCAATGTGAGCTGGGTCTTCGCTTTCGCCTTTGTCTTCGGGTGCTTCATGGCCGGTCTGGGCGGCGCCCTCATGGCCCCGACCATCAGTATCACGCTCGGCATGGACCACAACATCATTATCGAAGGGTTTCTCATCGTCACCATCGGCGGCCTCGGAAACATGTGGGGTGCCTTGGTAGGTTCGCTTATTTTTGGGCTGAGCCAGGCGTTCGGGGTGCTCTTCTGGCCCCAGTTCGCCATTGTTTTCCCTTATACGGCCGTGGTGATCGTGTTGCTCTTGCGGCCACGCGGTATTCTCAAGTCGGTGTGGTAAGGAGGAGCCGATTTTGTTCAAAGCCCTGTCCTCGAAAAACTACTTGCCCTGTGCGGTTGTCCTGGTTGTCCTGCTCCTTCTGCCACCCATCCTCCCACGGTTTTACACCTATATTCTGGCTTTGATCTTTGTTACGGCGCTCTTGGCCATGAGCTTGAACATGGTGGTGGGGCACGGAGGTCTGTTCCAGTTTCACCACGGGGTCTTTTACGGGGTCGGAGCCTATGCCTTTGCCCTGCTGCTCTTCAAAGGTCATATGCCCATGTGGTTCGGGTTCATCGTGGCTCCTTTGATCGCGGCCCTTGTCGGGTTATTGATTGGATGGTTCTGTGTAAGGCTGACGAGTCTTTATTTCGGCATGCTTCAGATTTCCCTGGGTTCGCTCCTCTGGGCCATTGTTTTTCGCTGGTATGCGCTGACCAACGGAGATGACGGCATCCACGGTGTCCCGATCCCAAGCTTTGTCTCGTCGGTATCCAATGCCTATTACTTTATCCTCTTTTTTTTCGTGCTCTGCGTCGGGATTATGTATCTCATCCACCGATCCCCCTTCGGCATGACCCTTCAAGCCATACGGGACAACCCGGCCCGGTGTTCGGCGGTAGGCATCAACGTGAAACGTCACCAGCTCATCGCGATCGTGATGGCCACTTTTTTTGCGGGGGTGGCGGGCGTTCTTTTTGTGGTCCTGGAGAAATCGGTTTTCCCGGACCTGCTCTTTTGGGTCCTCTCCCTTGAGATCTTCATCATGTGCCTCCTGGGTGGATGGTTTACATTTGCAGGCCCCATTCTCGGTGCGGCGATCAGCGTGGCGCTAAGGACCTTTGTTGGGATATACACAGAATACTGGACCTTGATCCTTGGAGTGCTCCTGATTCTTCTCATCTTCTTCCTGCCTGAAGGGGTGATGGGTTTTTTCATGCAGAAGTTCGGAAAAAACCGGGCCAAAGAGTCTGTGCCGGCAGGGGGACAAGATGCTCAGGGTTGAGAACCTCTACAAATCCTTCGATAAATTCCTTGCGGTCAACGGGGCAGAGCTTGCGGTTGAGAAAGGGCAACTGGTCGCCGTGATCGGGCCGAACGGGGCGGGAAAGACCACGCTCTTCAATTTGATTACGGGAATGCTCAAGCCTGACAGGGGACGGGTGGTTTTCAATGGAGAAGACATCACCAAGCTGCCCCCTCATGAGATTTGCAGAAGAGGCATTGCCCGGTCTTTTCAAATCGCCAATATTTTTCCCAGGCTCACGGTTTTCAAGAACGTGCAGGTCTCCGTGCTTTCCCAGCAGAGGAAGAGCACGCGGCTGTTCAGGCCTGCCCGAACCCTGGCCCGGGAAGAAACCCGAGGCATATTGGAGAGTGTGGGACTCTGGGCCAAGGCCGACACCCTTGCTGGCGCCCTGGCCCATGGGGACCAGCGGACCCTCGAGATCGCTATCGCCCTGGGCAACAACCCTCAACTCCTGGTGCTCGATGAGCCCACGGCGGGCATGTCAGCGGAAGAGACGGGGACAACCATGGCCTTGGTCCGGCGACTCGCCGAGGAACAGGGATTGACCATTCTCTTCTGCGAGCATGATATGGAGATCGTTTTCAATGTGGCCCAGAGCATCATGGTGATGCATCAAGGAACGACCATCCTGCAGGCACGGCCGGAGACCGTGCATAATTCCCGTCAGGTCCAGGAATGTTACCTGGGGGGTGCCTGATCATGCTGGAAGTAGAAGGAATTCATACCTATTATGGCTTAAGCCACATCCTGTTCGACGTGTCGCTCCAGGTGACTGCAGGAGAGATCGTTTGTCTCCTGGGGAGAAACGGCGCCGGAAAGAGCACCACCATGCGGAGCATCATGGGCCTGACCCCGCCCAAGCAAGGCGTCATTCGGTTCAAGGGGTCTTCCGTCAAGGGGCAAGAGCCGTACCAACTGGCCCGTCAGGGAATTGGATATGTGCCTGACAATCGCAGGGTTTTTGCCGACTTGACCGTGGAAGACAACCTCGAGATATCCGAACGCAAGGTGCCCCGCTATGGCGGGATTCCTTGGACTACGGAGGGCCTCTATGATTTTTTTCCCGCCCTCGGCCGGATCCGGTCTCGCCAGGCGGGGTTTCTGAGCGGAGGGGAGCAGCAGATGCTCACCATCGCCCGCGCCCTCATGACCAACCCCGATTTTCTCCTCCTGGATGAACCCACAGAAGGCCTCGCTCCCCTCATTGTGGACGACCTGGAAAAGCGAATTGGCAGACTTCGTGAGAGAGGATTGACCGTCCTTTTGGCCGAGCAGAATCAAAAGGTGGCGCTACGCCTCAGCGATAGAGGATACGTGATTGACAACGGGATGATCCGGTATCATAGCAGTATCGACGAGTTGAAGGACAACGAGGAAGTCAGAAAGAAGTATCTGCTGGTCTGATGCCGAGAAATGAGAGGTTCTGGAACTGAGATGGTCAGCCTATAAGGACTTGGGATGAATAAGCCCTTTATCATCCAAAAAGGGGAGAAGATCTTTTTTGAACTGCCGGACGGATGGAACCTGTTGACTTTCGCCCAACTGAAAGACGGGGGCCCCGCGGCAGACGTCTATACCCTAACACGCAAGGCCCTCGATCATCCTGTGGGGTGCCCCCCCCTGAGGGATCGTCTGTGCCCATCCGATACCGTCGCCGTTCTGATTGAAGATCTGACCCGCTCCTCTCCCAAAGGGATCATCCTCAGAGCCGTCCTGGAGGAACTGAGGCAGGTCCGCATTCCGGATGACCATGTGGTCATTGTGATTGCCCTGGGAACCCATCGGGGGTTGACATCTGCCGAACTGGAGACCGCTTTCGGCGCTGACGTGGTGGCTCGTTACCGCTTTATCAACCACGATTGTCATGCACCGGATCTCGTCCCCGTTGGCCGGCTCCCCTCGGGCCGGCCCGTCAAAATCAACCGCATTGTCCGTGAAGCGGACTTCAAGATCGGAATCGGCTCCATCTTCCCCCACCCCATGAACGGGTTTGGCGGCGGAGGCAAGATCCTCTTCCCAGGGGTGGCCGACTTTGATGCCATCCGGGAGCACCACTTCCAGACAACCTTTCACGAGGGGACCGGCCTCGGCCAGATTGAAGGGAATCCTTTTTATGGGCAGGTCACGGAGATCGCGCGGGCAGCCGGGCTCGATTTCATTGTCAACACCGTTCTAAATGCCAGGGATGAAGCGTATGATTTCGTGTGTGGAGATCCCGTGCATGCCCATCTCGCCGGCATTGAAAAAAGCAGGGGGATAATCTCCCAGAAATTTAAGGGAAAGGCCGACCTGACCGTGGTCACTTCCTTTCCCTATTCAGAGGGGCCACAGATCGTCAAGCCCCTGGCCCCGGCCGCCATGGTAACCAAAGAGGGCGGATGTATTATTCTGTGTGCAGACCTCACGGACGTCCTCCCGGAACCTTTTGTGGAGAGCTTCGAACGGTTTCACAGGAATCATGGAGTGAATCTCCTGGCTGGCGTCCTTGACCATTTTCGGGAAAACCGCCTGATCATGGAGGGTGGCGCCATCGATTTCAATATGGCCCTGGCCATGACCCTCGCCATTCAGTATCAATTCCGGACGATCCTGGTCTCCGACGATATCTCCAGGAGCCAGGGAGAGAAGATGGGTTTTGCCTATGCCAAAGACCTGGAAGAGGCATTTAAGCTGGCTGAAGGGGTCGGCCAGGGACGCAATGTCCACATCATTCCGTCGGGTGGGGTTATCCTCCCTGTAATTAGGCCCTCCTGACGAGGCGCGTACGGCATCTTGGACAGATAGGCGAATGATAAAAACAGCCCATATGAGCCACGCAGTCAGGATGACGGTTCCCTTTCATGACGTGGATCCCATGCAGATCGTATGGCATGGCCATTATCTTAAGTATTTTGACATTGCACGGTTCGGTCTGTTCAACAAGGCCGGCATCGATCTCTGGGAGTATTTTGAAAAGACGGGTTACCTCTTTCCCATTACCAAGACCACCACCAAACACGTCCTGCCGCTCCGGTATCGCGACGAGTTTTTGTGCACGGCACTGGTTGTTGAGGCCAGGATCAAGATTGTGATCGATTTCGAAATAAGGCTTGTTGGAAGGGATGATATCTTTACAAGAGGACGGGGCGACCAGGTCGCCGTGAAGTATCCGGAAATGGAAATGATGCTGGAGATCCCCGAGGAGATCCGAAGGGCCTTGGGGTGCTGAGGTGGAAGGCGGGATGATTCAAAGGGGACTTACCCTGGGGTTTGAACGGGTCGCCGCCTGGTCCCGGCTCCTCGATGAAATCAATGTCTTTCCCGTGGCCGACGGCGACACGGGACGGAACCTCTTTGTAAGTCTGTCCCCCCTACGGCTGCTGGATCAGGGGAGGGAAAAGACCGTCCACAGCCTCCTCATGTCGGCCCGGGGCAATTCCGGAAACATCGCCGCCCGGTTTTTCTCAAGGTTCATTGAGGCGGATTCGATAGATGTCATCCCAGAGGCGACGCGCCGGGCCAGGGACGCGGCATGGAAGGCGGTCCATGACCCGGTCCCGGGGACCATGCTCACGGTTTTAGATGAACTGGCCTCAGTTTTGACGGCGGAAACGTTCAGGTTGAACGGCCGGTCAGCGACCGACTTGATCTCCCATCTGGAAAAGACCGTGCGGTCAACGCCCGACCTCCTCCCCAAACTCAAGAGCGCGGGCGTGGTCGACGCAGGCGCCCTGGGGATGTATATCTTTTTTGAGGGTTTTTTTGTCAGCCTTGCGGGCATGAGCCTCCAGTTCCAGCCGGTAACCACCCTGTTCAAGAACATGCTGACCGTTTCGGACGCCTTTGGTCAAGAGGTGGAGGAGGAAGGGTATTGCGTCGATACGGTGGTTCAGTTGACCTCCGGATCTCAGGGGAACCTGAACGGATTGTCCAGCCCCCTGGAGAGCGTGCTGGTGCTTCCCCACGACGATTTTCTGAAGGTCCACTTTCATACCACGGACAGGGATGGGGTAAGGCAGGAGATCTCGGCGCTGGGAGAGATCGTGACTTGGTCGGATGACGATCTAAGGACGCAGACCGCCCATTTCAGGAGACGGAAGACCTCGGGTTGCATCCATATCATGACCGACGCCGCTGGGTCCGTGACCCGAGAGGATGCCGATACCTATGGACTGACCCTCCTTGACAGCTATATTACCGTTGGAGACAGATCCCTCCCCGAAACCCTCCTTGCGCCGTCCGAACTCTACCGGTGCATGCGGCAGGGGGTAAAGGTCTCCACATCACAGGCATCGGTCTTTGAGCGTCATCAGCATTATCAAAGCGTCATGACGCAACATGACAGGGTCCTCTATTTGTGCGTGGGGTCTGTCTACACAGGGAATTACGACGTCGCCGCAAAATGGAAGGAGACCAACGACCCAGATGACCGGTTGACGGTGATGGACACGGCCGCGGCCTCCGGCCGACTGGGGACGATCGCCATCCTGACAGCCCGATTCGCGACCCGAACGGATGACCCGGACAGGGTGATCGCCTTTGCCAGAAGGGCCGTCGATGCGTGTGAAGAGTATGTTTTTCTGGACAGGCTTCAGTACCTGGCCGCGGGCGGAAGGTTGTCCAAGACCAGCGCCTTTCTTGGCGATATGCTCCACATGAAACCGATTATCAGCCCCTTGGCCGAAGGGGCCAAAAAGGTGGGGGTGGTGAAAAACCAGGGCGATCAGATGCGATTTGCCATCCAGAAGATCGAGGCATCCATCCCCGGGAACGCCTCGGCCTTCATCATGCTCGAGTATTCCGATAATAGAACGTGGGTGGAAGAGACCGTCATTGATGCGATAAAAGGGCTGTACCCCCTTGCCGAGATTGTGGTGAAGCCCTTATCCTTGACCTCCGGCGCACACATGGGCCCAGGGACATGGGCATTGGCATTCCTCCCATGGGAGGCCGAGGCCTTTGACAAGGGGTGACACACTGCCGGTGCAAGAATGGTTTTACCAGGTTGTTGCGTCGTTATCAAAGGGGACCGCGTCCTGGATCGTCCCCTGTATGGTTTGGCTGGTCACCACCGGGTTTTTCATCTTCTTCCCCCAAAGGGTCAGGATCAGCAGCCGGTTCTATAGGGCCCTCTTCCCAGGGCGGGGCCGATGCTTCCCGTTGTGGTGCGCCTGGCGGCAATACCACAATTTTTCACAGGTATTTCTTGACAGGCTGCGAATCGATGATCCATCAGCCGTCGCCGTTTCTTCAGAGGGGTGGGAGGCGCTGGAAGCCTCTCACGAGGAGGGGAAGGGCGGCATTATCCTCATGTCCCACCTGGGGAACTGGGAGATTGCGGCACGTCTCCTGAAGAGAAAGGATCCCCGGATGAATCTCCTCCTTTATATGGGTGTAAAACAGAAGGAGCAACTTGAGAGGATTCAAAAGGAGGCGTTGACAGAAGGAGACGTCAGAATTGTCGGAATCGGTCGGGACGGCGGTTCCCCGCTTGATATCATTGAGGGCGTCAAGGTGTTGAAGGATGGCGGGTTTGTTTCGATGACCGGGGACGTGTTGTGGAACAAGGGGCAACGGATGCTTCCTGTCTCTTTTCTGGGTCACCGGGTCATGTTCCCCGCAGCGCCCCATATCCTCGCCCTTCTCTCCGGGGCCCCCTTGTTTATCTTTTTCGCTTTTCGCACAGGCAAGCGCCATTATCGCTTCAGGATCGTCGGACCCCAATATGTGGCTGCATCCTCCCGTCCTGCAAGAACCGCCGCGATCCTGAGGTCCGCCCAGGAATATGCACGCCTTCTCGAAGAAGCCGTTTATCTTAGTCCCCTGGAATGGTATCATTTTGAAGATCTCCTGGGACAGCGCCTTTGCGATGACCGATCTGGACACAGGATAGAAAAGACATCATTAGCGTGAGGGTTGTCTAATGACACGAAGTCAGATACAAGGTGAGATTCTAAAGATTTTCAAAGAGGAGTTTGAGATCGAAAATCCAGGACTGGATGATGATTTGAGGGATGAACACGAATTTGACAGCATTGATGCACTCGAACTCCTGGGCCGGATCGAGGGCATTCTGGGCTCGAGACTGACCCAGGATGAAAAAAAACAGGCCATGGATATTCGGACGATTAACCAGATCATCGATTATGTGGAGCTGATGGCCCAAAAGAGATCGTGAGGGATTCAAAAAGGATATAGGATCTCCTCCGAGAAATAAGGCAACCTATGCAAAGAAGAGTGGCGATTACCGGGGCGGCCGCCATAACGCCGATCGGCCATCATAAGGATGAGATCGTTGACAGCCTGGTAAAAGGAAAATCAGGCGTTGCCCCCCTCCGTGAGGACGATCTCCTGTCGGGCTATATCCATTCGAAGGTCTATGGCACAATAGGGTATCCGATAGCATATGATTTTGACCGGAAATACCGCAAGACCATGGGACCCGTGTCATACTATGCCTGCCAGGTGGCCAAAGAGGCCATTGAGGCTGCGGGGTTGGATGAGGCGTTTCTCACCTCGGGCCGTGTGGGGGTCGCATTCGGGTCGACCCACGGGAGTCCCACGATCCAGAGGGAGATCTATAAGAATTTTTTCAGCCGATCCCAGTCGCGTTTCGCATCCGTTGGCGCTGTGGATTACCTCAAGTCCATGGTGCATACCACCGCGGTAAACATCACCAAGATGTTCGGCATCACCGGCAGGGTCATCGCTTCCTCCACCGCCTGTGCCACCAGCAGCCAGGCCATCGGTTTCGGGTACGAGACCATCAAATTCGGGATGCAGGACGCCATGGTGTGCGGGGCCGGGGACGAGTACGACACGACCACGGTGGCCGTATTTGACAACCTCCTGGCTTGCTCCACCGATTTCAATGCCACTCCCCATCGCACGCCGCGGCCATTCGATGTCAAAAGGGACGGTCTGGTGGTGGGAGAAGGCGCAGGTGCCGTCATTCTTGAGGAATATGACAGGGCCAGGAAGCGGGGGGCCGACATCCTGGGGGAGGTGATCGGGTTTGGGTGCAACAACAACGGCGGGGACCTGATACTCCCGAGCCCCAGGGGTGTTTCCGAAGTCATCCGGCTCGGGCTTGAAAACGCCCGAATTCGTCCCGACCAGGTGGATGTTGTGAGCGCCCACGCCACGGCCACAAAGATGGGTGACATCATCGAGGCAAAAGCCATTCACGCCATCTACGGGGATCTTCCGTATGTCACGGGCCTGAAAGGGTACATGGGCCATACCATGGCCTCGTGCGGCGTCATCGAGGCCATCATGACCATCTACATGATGGCGGAGGGGTTCATTGCGCCCACCCTGAACCTGGAGGAAGTCGACGAACGGTGCGCCATGATCCGGCACGTCACCGAGCTCCAGGAATCCCCCATCCGGATCGCCTCTGTTGAAAACTTTGCCTTTGGCGGGGTCAATACCAGCATCCTCATCAAGAGATTCCAGTAGGCCGGATGCGCGCCTGTTTGCGCCATATCAAGCCGGTCTTGGACGCGATCCTCACCCTGGTCATCTGGGTGTACTATTTCTTCAGTTATCTCCTGTTCTTTTGGGGGTGGTACGCCGCGGCATTCCTCTTTTCAAAAGACCGGGAACGCGCCTTCCAGCGCATCAATCACTTCTATTACAGGGGATTCTTCTCATTTCTGGGACATATCGTCCCAGGGCTCGCGTTCAACATCCACGAGGACGTCCGCTCCATCCGCTCCTCGGTCATTGTGTGCAACCACCTCTCCTATCTCGATCCAATCCTGTTGATCTCTCTCTTTGAGCGGCACAAGACCATCGTCAAAAACGTCTTCTTCAAGGTCCCCATATTTGGCTGGGTCCTGAAGGCGGCCGGTTATTTCCCCGCAAGCGCCTCAGGGACCCTTGTCTCCCTGATGATAGAACGAATGGGCGGCCTTCGGGACTATCTTGCTGGGGGAGGGAATCTGTTTGTCTTTCCCGAGGGGACCCGGAGCCGCAACGGCAGCCTGGGCCGGTTCAATGACGGGGCATTCAAGATCGCCAAACGGTTGAACGCACCGGTTCAGGTGGTATTGATCAGGAACACGGAGAGGCTTTTTCCCCCGGAACGGTTCCTTTTCAACGCCTTTGCGGGGGATCCCATTGAGGTCAGTCTGATCGGAACCATGGTTCCCGACGGTCAGGGAAGTGACTCATCGGTTTCCGAATTGAAAAACCGGGCATGGTCTCTCCTAAATCAGACCCTGAATCCCTCAATTCCTCAATCCCCTCCCCTATCGCGCTTCTCTGCCAAAGGCCCGTGAGGCCAGGTCTCTTCTCCTGGGCCGGTAGGTCTGGTCTGCCGCCTCCTTTTCGGTGACTGCCCGGAGGAGTTTGAACATTTTGAATTCCTGGGAGGCATCCCTGTAAAAGGCGTCCCAGCCGTAAAAGAAGAGCTCTTGCAATTTTTCAGGGGACATGTGCATGGGCTGAAATACGACACGGTCCGCGGTATACTCATCCCAATTGTAGGACAACATCCTGTTTTCACGTCGGAAGTCCTCAAAAACCCTTGTGTGGGGAAAGGGGGTCAGAATGGTGAATTCCGCCATATCCAGGTCGATCTCCAAAAGGAAGTCGATCAACCGCTTAATGAAATCCTCCGTATGGGTGTCCAGACCGAGCAGAATGCTCCCCTCCACGCCGATCCCGTGGTCCTTGTACCGCCGGATGCGATCCCTGATATAATCGGAGGTATCGAATATGGTCTGGTACACATACCAGGCCCCCGCCTGAGCCGCCAGGTCCAGGACCCTGGGGTCATCTTCGATCGGATGGCTACACCACTTCTTCTTGAGCGGTATCATCTCCCGGAACAAGTCCATTTCCCATTCTGTATTCTGGGCGAGGGAATTGTCCACAATGAACAACCGGTTGTTGTCGATGGCGGTCATCTCCTCAATGGCCCTGTGGACGGGGCGGGGCCGGAACTGTCGCCCGCCCAGATAGCTGACCGCGCAGGGATAGCAATTGAAACGACAACCTCTGGATGCATGAACCAGGTCCACCATCTGGACGCCCCGGTAGTTGTAGAGATCCCGCTTTAGGATGCCCCTGCGGGCCGTGCCGATCCTCTCGGTGGGAGGCCGGTCCTCCATGTAATCATACACCTTCTCCAACCGACCTCGGGCAAAATCTGAAAAGACCTTCTCCATCCTCCCTTCGGCCTCGCCCAAAAATACCGCATCTGCGTGATCCATGGTCTCCTCGGCATGAAGCATCGTGGAGATACCGCCGAAGATCACCTTGGTCCCCCTTTTCCGGTATGTGTCGGCGATTTCCCATCCCCGCCTGACCTGGGCGGTGAGCATCATGGAGATGCCAACGAAATCGACCGGGTCGTCAAAATCGAGGGGCTCCATGTTTTCGTCGACAAAACCCACATCCACATCATCGGGGAGGGCGGCCGCAAACACCACGGGCCCGTGGGGAGGGAGATGAAACTCGGTCTGACGAGACAGCTTGGGCCACCTCGGATAGATCAGTTTGAACTTCATGTGGAGATGTTCCTTTCGATGATGCACGTCATTTCCCTAATTCCCATGCCTCGATGAGGTCCAGGGTCAGGGCATATTCGGCAGGGCCGGACGCAGTCAACTTGAGCCTGCTCGGTATGGGTCCCTTTTCAGCGGGCCGGCTGTCAGGATCTGTCTTGAGCGATCTGATCAGGCTGTCATCTCGATCATACTGGCGGATTTCCCAACCGTTGTCTTCATGGACAACAACATCGACGGTCATGCTGTCCGCTGTCCTGTACCTGCATATGAATGCGCCGTCTCCAGACCTGCCCGAAGCGACGAGCCGACCATCCGGTGGGAAAAACATGAGTCTGATATCGTTGATAAGACCCCTGGCAAAGGCCACGGAATCAAAAGGCGGCAGGGAGCGGCGGCTGTGGATCTCACCGTCATATCGGGCGTCAAAGAGAACCATCCCCTCAACGGTCATCAGAACGCAGGCCACGGCACCCGTCATGGAATCCAGGGCTGTAACGCCGACCAGGGTCGTCTGGGATACTCCGGATAAGGCGACATGAATCGAATGAACCAGCTGCCACTCCCCGTCGGGAAAGGGGGCGAGGCATCTCGTGTCGCCGGGATTGAGGCGCAGGGGTCGTTCAATGACGACAGGTCCGGGCGCTCCGGCGCATGAGATCATCTGAAACAGGAGGGCGAGCAGGAGGCAGCATCGGAGGAAGGAGGATCTCATGAAATCTCCAGGAAAAGGGCTTCTTCGATCTCCTGGTTGATTGCAGCATTCTGGAACGTAATCTTGGTAAACGAATCCTGGCCTTCGTAAATCGCCACCGATTGAATGATCCCGGGTGTATCGGAAAGGCTCAGGTCAATATGCTGAATGATCTGTGAAAAGCCCTTTTCCTTGGGGGCCAATACAATTTTGTGGCCCTCCTTCAGGGTTGCGGCAAAGGTCGGGTCCTCGGAAAAGCGGCCCCCCAGCCACAAGGCGATCTCCTGCAAGATGATTTGCATGCCTTGCGGGTCCATCTGAGCCTCTTCCACCAGACCGTTGCCGGTCTCTGTGTAACGCCTCATCTTTCCTTTATGCATCAGGAGGATGCTCCTGACCGGGGATGTGTACTCCCACCTGAGGGAATCCGGGGCCTGGTAGTAGAAGACCCCTTTGGAGACAAATGGCTTTGAGAGGATGCTCAGATGCTTTTCCTGGATAAAATCGGCCTTGATGGTCCGGATTGCGCCGGTCCCCTTCTGGATCCCCTCCCATGTATCTGCCCATCCCACACACATGCCGGCTGCCGCCAGCAAGAGGATAACTGAGAAAAATCGATGTGCGCTCGTCATCACGGTTGCAACCCCTCTCCCTAAGCCATCCCTCCGTTGACAGAAATGACCTGACCGGTGATATAGGAGGCATCCTCCGAGCAGAGGAACCGCACCACCCTTGCCACCTCCTCGGGCTGGCCCACACGGGCCATGGGGATCATCTCCTTGATGATATTTCGGGGGACATCCTTGATCATTTCGGTTTGGATCAATCCTGGCGCCACCACATTGACGCGGACCCCCAGCCTGGCCACTTCCGATGCAACGCTCCGGCTGGCGCCGATGAGACCGGCCTTGGCAGCAGAGTAGTTGGCCTGGCCCCGGTGCCCGATCAGTCCGGAGATGGATGAGATGGAGACGACAGCGCCCCGCCTGTTGGCGATCATCCTTTCCAAAATTGGCCGGGTGACATTGAAGAAGCCCTTAAGACTGGTATCGACGACCCTGTCCCACTCATCTCGGGACATCAGCACGAACAACCCGTCAGACGTGACGCCTGCATTGTTCACCAGGACCTCGATCCGATCAAATCTGGCCATTGCATCATCCAGCACCTGTCTGGTTTGCAGAGGATCAGAGACATCACATCGTAAGGTCTCTCCGTCCGACCCGGCCTCTTTCACCAGTCGGAGCGTTTCAGCCGCGCCCTCTTGATCCGACCGGTAGTTGACGAAGATGAAGTAGCCCTCTTTTGCCAGCTCAACAGCTATGGCGCGACCAATCCCTCTGCTCCCCCCGGTGACGATGGCCACCCTTTTGTCCGACTCTCCACCCATGTCTGGTTACCTCCTCACGTCCCCTTTTTGGATCCTCCCATTGGCGCGGCCCTTTGTCACGTCGTTTCATCTGAATCGGGGTGGACGATCTGGAGTCTGACCTCTCCGATTATTTTTTGGCCGATCGCTGCTATGCCGATAACTTCAGAGTAGTTTTCAATAGACAGATCCTTTTTGGTGCTGACCCTTATTCGGCTGTTGACGAGAATTCTGTCAAGATAGAAGCGGGCCTCTTTGACGCCGACGAGCCACCCCAAACGGCCCTCGATATCCTTCTCTTTCAGGATCGATTCCTCCCACCCCATAGATACCCCTCCGGTCTGAGCAGCAAGTTCAATCAGGACAAGGGGACTGACAGAGCCATCTGCAAAAAGAGGCCAATCTTCTTTCACGATGGATTCGGTGACGGCGGCTTTTTCATCCACCCGGATAATGTCATCAATAAGTTTCATTCGGCCCCGGTGGGGGATGAGTTCCTCAATTCTGACGTCCGCTGCTTTCTTTCTCTCCACTGCGATACCTAACTTCGACCCATTTGAGGGGCGAAATGAAGACTAACAGATTCACGGGTCCGCTATTTCTGCGGGCCGTCCTTAGATGTCGTGCAAGTCCTTTAACTTTAGGCAGATCAGGCATTTTAGCCCATTTTAAGCGCTTTTGGTCAGATATTTGGATTGACCGCAAAACGAAAAAGATGATAGCGTAACAGCTCTTTTACGTCACTTCGGCACTCCTGTAAAGAGGCAATCTACAGGCGTGCCCATCTTCGGCCACAGGATGACAAAACAATGGAAACCGCTGTTAACCAATTGATAAAAGAGCTTAAAGTAAAAATCATCGACACCCTTCATTTTGAGGACATAACCTCTGACGATATCGTCGAAATGGATCAGCTGGTGGGTGGGGACCTGGGAATCGATTCCATAGACGTCCTGGAACTGGTCATGATGATCGATAAGGACTACGGCATCAGGATCGACAACAAGGAACTCGGCGAAAAGGTGTTTGCCAGCCTGACATCGCTGGCCCGGTTTATCCATGAAAACAGAGAAGGTGAGGCCAATTGACGGGGGTGCGGGTTTTCATCACGGGCATGGGCCTGGTCACCCCCGCGGGATCGGGCATCAACAGGACAAGGGATGTCATCAGGCGGGGCGAAAAGACGATCAGGCCGTTGAGCCTCTTTCCTGTCGATGAGAAGAACCGGCTTCCGGTCGGCGAGATCATGGATTTTGTTGAGACCGGCGGCCTCCCCAGGACCCATCAGCTCGCACTCACCGCTGCAAAAGAGGCCATGGCGCACGCTAACCAGATCCCCGACGCCGTGGTCCTGGGGGTCACCACAGGGGGGATGCTCACCACAGAAGAAGGTCTTAAAAGGGGGGACGTCAACCCCGGGACCTACCAGTATCATTCCCCGGACTCTGTGACCGAGGCGGTTGCCCGTGCCGTTGGGTGCCACGGTCCCCTGATTACCCTGCCAACGGCCTGCTCATCGGGTGCCGTGGCCATAAAAGCGGCCCTTGAAATGCTGAGGGCCGGGATGGCCCGAACGGTCCTGGCCGGGGGCGCCGATTCCCTCAGCCGCCTCACCTACCATGGGTTCCGTTCGCTTCGACTGATTGATCCGCAAGCAGCCCGACCCTTTGACAAGAACAGACAGGGGATGTCGGTTGCGGAAGGGGCAGCCCTCCTCGTCCTGACGGCCTCTGAAGAAGTCCCTGATCATGCCATCGCCGAGATCCTGGGGGGAGGATTGTCCTGCGACGCTCATCACCCCTCTGCGCCCCATCCGGATGGGGCCGGCGCCCTTCAGGCCATGGCAGCGGCCATACACGACGCGCATATCCGGCCCGAAGAAATCGATTACGTCAACCTGCACGGCACAGGCACGGTTGACAACGATCTTTCGGAAGCGAAGGCGCTCAATGCCTTCTTTCCGGGCAAGAAACCCCTCATGTCTTCCATCAAAGGGGCCTTCGGGCATTCCCTCGGTGCATCCGGCGCCGCGGAGGCCGTTGTCTGTGCACTATCCGTCTCCGAGAACCTGATCCCGGCCAACGTCGGCTGTACTGTCCCCGATCCGGACCTTGGGATAAAGCCCCTGACTCGGCCCGAGGAAACGACCCTTGTACGGACCGTCCTTTCGAACTCCTTCGGGTTTGGGGGAAACAACGCCGCGATCGTCATCGGGGCCCCCGACAGGGCACAGGCGGCTATGCATGGAGGGAGAGGCGATCCCTGCCATCTTAAGGTCTTGAAGACCGCCTGCCTGACCGGGGCCGGGAACACCGAGATGTCCATGAGGGCCATATGGGAGGGGAGAGGCTGCAAAGGGATGGTCCCTGACAAGATTCTGACCGAAGGTCTCTCCGCCAGGGCGGTCAGACGGCTCAAACGCCTCCCGCGGCTGGTCTTGTCCCTGGCGTCGGCGGCCCAGTCCGGTTCACATCTGCCAAAAGGGCCATCCGCGGTCTTTTTCGGCACCGGCTGGGGGGCACTGTCCGAGACATACGACTTTTTGACCAGCTTGTTTGGATCTGAAGAGCAGTTTCCAAGCCCGATCGATTTTGTCGGATCCGTGCACAATGGGCCGGCAGGCCAAGCGGCCATTTACTTGAAGGCTACGGGGTCCAATATCACAGCCACGGGCGGTGACTACTCATTTGAGCAGGCGTTGATGCTGGCCGGGGTCCTGGCAAAGGACGTGGATGGCCCACTCCTCGTGATCGGAAGCGACGAGTGGCATAAAACCCTCACGCCCCTACTGGATCGATCTGCCAGGATCGACACGGTGGCGTCGGACGGCGGTGGGGCCTTGTGCCTTGGGCAATCAGAGTCCGTCCCTGGCCTCAAAACGGGTGTCCTGTTCTATGAGATAGGAGAGCACAACCCATCTGTGATGCCATCATTGATGGACCGCCTCTCACACGGGAAATCGATTCAGGAAAAATATGAAGTTATTTTTGTGGGGATTCCTGCGGCCTGTCGAAACAGGGGACAGGAACAGCTTGCAACATTTTTGTCCATGTCCGGATTCGAAGGCCCTGTGATCGACTACCGAAACATTACGGGTGAATTTGCCTCGGCCTCAGCCGTAGCCTCGGTCCTTGCCATCGGATGTCTCGAGAGGGGTGGACTCCCTGGCAACCTCTGGAGAGGAAAATCCGTTCCCTTGAACGAAAAGGGGATACTTCTCCTCGGCCTCGGTGACAGGGTGACCGCCGTCGAGGTTATCTATTAAGGTGATGTGGTGAGAGTACTCCTTGTTTCGGCCAACCGATTGAAAACGCCCTATCCGGTATATCCTCTGGGTGTTGATTATGTGGCCAACGCCATATCCGCCGAGCACCAGGTCAGGATTGCAGATATGAACGCGATGAAAACCAGCGACTCACTGATCGAGATGCTCCACTCGTTTCTGCCAGATGCTGTGGGGATTTCCCTCCGAAATATCGATAATTGCGATATTACAGCGCCGCAAGATTATGTCGGGGAATACCAGGCACTGGCGCGGATGGTCAGAGAACACTGTAGTGCCCTTTTGATCCTGGGGGGGAGCGGGTTTACGCTGTTTCCCCACACACTGATGGACGCCCTTGACGCCGATTACGGGATTGTCGGCGAAGGGGAGCGGCTCTCCCTTCTTCTCAGGGCGATCGAGGCCCGTCAGGGGACCTCCGACATCCCCGGGGCGATCCAAAAGGGTTCAGAAGGGACGATTCCGCTTCCCTGGGAGGGCCATATCGCACGGGGGTTTCACCACGATTATGCCCACATCCCCTTCTATTTAAAAAACGGGGGGATGCTCAACCTCCAGGCAAAGAGGGGTTGCAATTTCAACTGCATATATTGTACATATCCACACATTGAAGGGAAGAGACTGAGGCTTTTTTCTCCGGAAGAGGTGGCCCATACCGCCCTGCGAATCCAGAAAACAGGGGCCAAATATTTTGTTATCACGGATTCTGCATTCAACGTGGACTATGACCACAGCGCGGCGGTGGCCCGTGCCTTTAGGAAGGCAGGGGTTTCGATCCCGTGGGGGGCCTTTTTTGCGCCCACACGACCGCCCGAAGGCTATTATGGCATATTGGCGGAGGCAGGCCTGACCCATGTGGAATTCGGCACGGAATCCCTGTCGGATGACGTGCTCGAATCATACCGGAAGCCCTTTCGAACCGAGCATGTTTTCCGCGCACACGACGCAGCAAGGGCCGCCCGTCTCCACGTGGCACATTATTTCCTACTGGGAGGTCCCGGGGAAGACAGGGATTCTGTTGAGAGGACCCTCTCAAATGCCGATAAGCTTGACAAGGCGGTCTTTTTCTTTTTTTGCGGGATGCGGATCTATCCCAATACGGCCCTTTATGACATGGCCGTGGCATCCGCTCAGATATCAGCATCACGGGACCTCATGGCACCGGTCTTTTACCAGCCCCCTGGTATACGTGGACACGATATCCTTAAACGGGTAGAAACCCATGCCGCGGGGAGGATCAACTGGGTTACGGGATCGGGGGAGTCCCTGACGGCCCGAATCGTCCCCAGGATGCATGCCAGGGGACATGTCGGCCCCCTCTGGGAGCACCTGATCCGGTGACCATCCAAGACGCGAGAACGATTTGGAGGCCATGACGCGGAGGTGGTATTCAGTTATTCGGATCACGCGTCCGGATGCGGAGCAGGTGGTGGCCGAGGTGACGGTGCCCCCTGATTCCCCATGGTTCTCCGGCCATTTTCCGGACCATCCGATCCTCCCCGGCATCGCCCAGTTGGGCATGGCGCGTGATGTCGTCAGGGAGTTGACGGGATCGGATTTCCGGGTTTGCGGACTCAAAAAGGTGCGCTTCAAACAGATGATCCGGCCTAATGACGTCATCACCGTCACTGCCAGGCGCCGGGGGGAGAAACCGGCATCCTATTCATTCCGCATTATGGCGAAAGGCCAGATGGCATGCAGCGGTATCCTGATCGTCGAGGAATGACAGATTTTCTACGGGGTATCGCCTTGAACCTGAGAATTACGGAGTTCTGGCTTTTCATCGTATCCCGTTTAAGCGATCAACCCTCCTTTCAAACGGGATCAATCGCCAATCATAACATCTATGGCGGTATCGCAGCAGGAACGGACGACCAATGGAGGCAAACGGATGACCAACCCAGATAGCATTTCCAAACTGATGGTGCGTATTGCAGAGATCATGATCGATGAACTCAAATTGGAGGATGTGACGCCCGGGACATTTGATCCCGATATCGATCTGATCGATGAGGTGGGCATCGACAGCATGGACCTCGCGACCATCGCCCTGGTGCTCCGGGATGAATACGGGATTGTCATCGACGAAGATGATTATCCCAAATTGAGTACCATCCGCCGGATAGCGACATACATCCAGGAAAGAATAGAAGAGAAAAAGCAGGGATAAAAGGCCACCCCTGTTCTTGAACTACCCGGGAGATCCCCATGGAAGCACTGGCATATGGCGCGGAGAGGGCACGGCAGAAGGCCTGGAAGTTTTCAGATATCATTGCCGATCCTGTCATCGGCGCCAGGTGGGAGAAGGTCCGCAACTACTTCTTCCTCAGGGAATCCACCTATGACATGACCCATCGCTGCAATATCCGCTGTGACGGCTGCTATTATTATGAGGGGGAAAAGCAGTTCGCCCACGAAAACGGCAACCCCGAGGACTGGAGGGCCCTCATGAGGGCGGAGAAGGCCAGGGGCATCACCTACGTGGTCCTTGCCGGGGCCGAGCCCTCCCTGGTTCCCGAACTCTGCCGGGTCTGTTTTGAGGAAATGCCCCTCGGCACCATCGCATCCAACGGATTGCAACGGATACCTGAATCCATTAACTACAAGATCCACATATCGGTCTGGGGGGACGACGAGACCAGCCTTCGGGTAAGGAAGGCCAAAGACATGCTGGCCAGGCAGGTGGACAACTACAAGGATGACCCCAGGGCCGTGTTCGTATATACCTTCACAAGGGAGAATACCGATCAGATACACGGGGTGATGGAGACCCTCGCGGGGCAGGGCTGCAAGGTGACGCTCAATATGTTCTCATCTCCCGTGGGATATAACGGCCTCCTTCGTCACACGCAGCAGTCCCTCAGTCGCACACGAGATACCATGATGTCCCTGATCTCGGAATACCCGGAAAATCTCCTTTTTTCGCCCTACAGCGTTGTGGCCCACACCCATGTTCTGGGGCTTCATGCCCTCTATGGCTGCTCCTATCCGCGCATGAACCCATCCACGGCCATCGGGTTGGGCCGCTCCTTCAGGCAGTACCGCACCGATCTTACATGGGATCGCGGAGTCGCCTGCTGCGTGCCTGACACGGATTGCGCGGACTGCAGGCACTACGCAGCGGGGAGTGCGGTGGTGACCGCCAGGCTGTTCCGCCATGCATCGGCTCCCGAGACATTGGCGTCGTGGCTGGACTATGTGGACACGTACCTTGCCGTATGGGTCATGAGATATGAAAAGGGTGCCAATCTGTGCGATCGCATGGTGGCGCCGCCCGGGCACGGGCTTGCCGACGATTGATGCAAAACGGCCAGAATCCGTACCTGTCGCGGCTTCGTGGCTTTGTGTGAGCCCCGCCTTGGCGGGATGAGTTGCGGGGATTCGCATTAGAAGTGATACGGACAAACAGCAATGAAGACTATCAGTTCATTACTTGATCCGGAATGGCACGAGAGATACAGATCCATCTCCAAGCTCAACATCCGCAGTTCCATCTATGATGTGACTAACCGGTGCAACCTCCGTTGCAAGGGCTGCTTCTTCTTCTCGTCAGGCGAACACAAGGTGCCCGAGGAGATGGACATCCACAAATGGGAGCGGTTTATTGACAAGGAAAAGGAACGGGGCGTCAACCTGGCCATCCTGATTGGCGGGGAACCGACCCTCTGTCTTAACAGGGTGGAGGCCTTCAACAGCCGGCTACCCACCTTTTGCGCCACCAACGGGATCATCAGGGTCCCGAGGGACCGGTTCCCCCACATGATGGTGGGGATCTCCCTGTGGGGAGACGAAGAGGACGAGCGGGTCCTGAGGGGGAAGGACACCTTCTCCATATCGCGCAAGAACTACGAGGGGGACCCGCACGCCTATTACCTGTATACCATGACCCCCAACCAGCTCGGAAAGAGCGAGCGGATCATCCAAAAAATCAGGGATGCAGGACTCAAGGTGCACATGCAGCTGTTGTCCAATGACGAGGAAGTGGATGGCTTTTCCTGGAAAGATGAGGAGTTAAGCGATATCCGTGCGGAGATGGACGGCCTCCTGGACCGCTATCCCGACACGGTCATATCGTCCAAGTATTATCATGAAATCCTGACGACCGGAAGCATGGGGGACAAACGCTTTGGCTGGACGGAATGCCCGTCCGTCAGCGAGCCCCTGGACCACAGGGATCCTCCGGTAAGGCGGTTGATCGGGTTTATCCGGTGGGCATCGGACCTCAAGACCATTCACAGGTGTTGTACGTCTCAGACCCGGGATTGCGCCACCTGCAAGGACGGTGCGGCCCATATGAGCTGGGTGATGATCAATAAGAGGGCCCACATGGGCACCACAGAACACCTGAAGGGATGGATCGAGGTGTATGAGATGTTCGCAAAGCTCTATCAGTTCATCCCCTGGTAGTGAGAGGGGGCCTGACGCGCTTGGGACCGTTTTTTCAGACGGCTGAGACAATCCGGCGACGATACCGTCACCAAGCTTGGTTACCGGCACCGCCGGCTCTGTTGGTATGAATTCACGAAGAGCAGTCATCATCGGCTACGACGCAGTCTCCCCTCTGGGGGTCGATCTGAAAACGCAATGGGAAAAGGGCGTGAGGGGGGAAAGCGGGATCGGCAGACTGACGCGCTTCCCTTCTGCGCAAGATTTTCCTGTGCAGATCGCCGGAGAGGTGGAACCGTTCGATGCCTCGCCCTACCCTTTTTTGTCCCTTTCCAACATGGCTCATTGGACCTCTCCCATTTTCAAGCACGGGATGCTGGTCGTCCACCGCGCCCTAGCCCGAACCGGGCTTGAGATAGGGGACGAACTGGCCCCTCGGACCGCAGTGACTTTCAGCTCAGCGGTGGGAGGACAGGATGCGGTTCTCAAGGCCGACCGCCAGATGAGGGAATCCGGCAGGCTGCCGCATCCCTTTACCAATCCCAATTCATGCATCAACATGGTGGGCGGCAAGGTGTCCATCCTGACCCATGCGACCGGCCCTATTCTTTCCACGGTAACGGCCTGCGCTACAGGACTTACATCGGTGATTGTGGGGGCCATGCTCCTGGAGCGGGGGATGGCGGATGTCGCAATTTGCGGAGCGGTGGACTTTGCCCTGGTAGAGCCCATTGTGGCGGGCTTTGCCACCATGAATGGGGCTTACAGGCCGAAGCCGGGTGGGCTTGCAGAACCTCCTGAAAGAGCGAGCCGGCCGTTTTCCATCGACCGGCGGGGGTTTGTTATCTCAGAAGGTGCGGGGGGCATCATTATTGCGACACGGGAGTTCGCCGAGGCAAATGGTTTGGATTACCAGGTGGCGATCGCGGGGTGGGGTATGACCTCCGACGCCCGCCACTTTGTGGCCCCGCACCTGGACACGGTAACGCGATGTATTAGAGAAAGCATCCAGGCCGCGGGGATCGCGCCCCGCGACATCGATGCGGTCAATGCGCACGCAGCATCCACCCGGGTCGGCGACAAGGTGGAGTACGATGCCTTGTGGGCCGTTTTTGGGCGTCGGATGCCGCCGGTGTCCGCCAACAAGTCCCAAATAGGGCATGCCATGGGCGCATCCAGCGCCATTGAGTCGATTTTTGCAGTGGAGGGGATGGTTGCAGACACCCTCCTCCCCACCGTCAACTACACGCCGGACCCAGAAATGGAACTGGACTGCGTGGCCGAGGGGGCGCGCCGGCATAGCCAGGAATTTCTCTTGAAAAACGCTTTCGGATTCGGTGGGGCCAACGCCTGCGTTGTGTTTCGCAGAACAGGATAATGGAACGTCATGAAGCCCCCCAAAAACAGACGGGTATATGTGGTCGGATATGCTGCGGCAACCCCCCTTGGCAGAAATTTTGCCGCCACGTGGGAGCGGGCTGTCAAGGGAGAGGCCGGTTTTCGGCGGGTGACGCGCTGCCGCGTGGATGCCCTGAGCAGCGTGGTGGGTGAAATCCCCGACTGGGATCCCTTGTCGCTCGACTTTGTCACGCCAAAGGAGGTCTACAACTGGAACGCCGGTTTTGTCATCCTGACTATGGAACTCTGTAAAGAGGCCTTGGCGAACGCGGGGCTCGAGATGGACAAGCATACGGCCCCCAGGACCGCCTGTCTTATCGGATCGGCTCTCAACGGGGCGGACGCCTTTCGCATCGCCATGGACAATTATCTTCATCAGGGGCCGTTCAAAGTAAGCCCCTATCTCCTCCCCAATCTCTGCGCCAATCTCCCCTCAGGGAAGGCAGGGATGCTGCTGGGCTTCACAGGCCCGGTTTTCTCGCCTCAAGGCGCCTGCGCCTCCGGCAACCATGCCATTGGGATCGGCTCCCGGATGATACGGGACGGGGACTGTGACTTTGTCCTGGCTGGCGGGGCCGAGACCTGCATCATCCCTGAGATCATCCACGGGTTCGAAAACATGAACGCCACCCTGAAGGTGGTCCCTGGAGACCGGGCCTGTGACGACCCGTCCCAGGCCTCCCGGCCCTTCAGCATCGACAGAAAGGGCTTTATCCTCTCCGAGGGCGGGGGCGTGCTGGTTCTTGCGGCCCGGGAAATGATCGATGCCTACGGGTTGATGCCCATGGCTGAGGTCATGGGCATCGGGTGGAAGTCCGATGCCCACCATTTTATCCGGCCCAATAAAAAGACGATTACGCAGTGTCTACGGGAGGCGATCGAAGACGCAGGCCTACAGTCCGGGGATATCCAATACGCAAACGCCCACGGGACATCCACCGCAAGAGGGGATCAGATTGAGATCGAGTGTATGAGGGAGGTATTCGGCAAGGACCTGAAACGGATCCCAGTGTCGTCCAACAAGTCCCAGATCGGCCATACCCTCGGAGCCGCCGCGGCCATCGAGGCGGCTCTGAGCATAGAGGCCATGCGCCAGGGATTGCTCCTTCCCACCATTAATCACATCCCCGACCCTGACCTTGGAGATGTGGACGTGGTCCCCAACGAAGCCAGGAAAATGGATTACCATGTCTTCCTTTCCAACGCCTTTGGGTTTGGCGGGACCAACTGCTGTATCGTGTTTAAGGGTGTCTGACATGCGGCCGAAACCGTATCTTCCTGAAGTCATCAAGAATGATCCCCGATACGTGAGAGACAGGACCGACGGACTGGTCTGGCACCGATGCCAGAACCGGACCCTGTACGCGGATACGGACCGGTCCCAGACCGTATATCATGCCAACTACCTCCGTTTTTTTGAGATGGGCCGGGCATCCCTCATGAGGGATGCGGGCTGCACCTACCGGGAAATCGAAGAAAGGGGTCTGATCTATCCCATCATTGAAGTGGGGATCACCTATCATGCGCCCCTTTACTACGACGACGCCATGTGGATCCACACGCGGCCGGGCGAACTGGAACGGGTCCGGATCCGATTCGATTATGTCATCACACGGGCGGGGGTCAACGCCATCGTGTGCAAGGGGTTTACCAGACACTGCGCGGTCAAGCCGTCGGGCACGCCCGTGGCGATCGACGACCACACCCTGGGATTATGGAAGACCTTCCCGAAATAATCCGGAAACTCAAGCTCCCTGTTTTTGTCAGGACCGACGCCTACCTTCAGGATCATGCCTTTCATGGCCAGGCGGTCCTCCCCGCGGTCGAGACCATGCAGCTTTTGGCCGCATCCACCAAAGAATGCCTCCCCCATGGGGATGTCTCCCTAATCACCAATGCTCGGTTCGACAAGTTCCTCCCGATTGCGCCGATCGACAGAGAACGATGGATCGAGGTCTATCATGACTTGGAGATTCACCAAGATGGCACCGTAGGTTCCCGGCTGATGATCCGGGGCCGATCGCCCAAAACCGCCATCACACGGTTGGTTACACACGCAGCCCTGCAATTCGGGGGAGAAAGGGAAGATGATTCTCCGCTTCCGATCGATCTGGTTTCGGCCCTCGAAGGGATTTGTGTGGCCGTCCCCCCCGATCGGCTCTACCAGGAACTGGTTCCCTTCGGACCGGCCTTTCACAATGCGGCAGCGCCGCTGTTTGTCTCCGAGAACGGCGCCATCGGGAATCTTCACGGCGGGGCCACAGACGACCCGTCAGGACCTCTGGGGTCACCCTTCCCCCTGGATGCGGCATTCCATCTGGCCTCAGTGTGGGTGCAACGCTATCACGGAATCGTGGGATTTCCCGTGGGGTTTGACCGTCGCCTCATCTACAGTGCGACCAAACCGGGGGAAAGCTATGTCTGCACCGTGCTTCCGGCGCAACGGGACGGGGCACTGCCGCGCCTTGACATCATGATCACCGACCAGCAGGGGAACCCGAGAGAACACCTCACCGGACTGGAGATGAAGGACGTAAACGGAGGAAGGATCAAGCCCCCCGAATGGATTTCTCATGAAGCTCAACGCCGGTCGCTCGAAACAATAAGAAATCAGTGCACGGCCCTTTCCCTGATCGAACTCAATACCGTGAATAATCTTGCCGAAAAGGCACTTTCAGATGACGAAGCACACCGGTTGAAAAAATTGAGCCCCAAGAGAAAAACGAGTTACCTTGCCGCGCGTCTCTGCTGCAAGCGTATCTCCAGGCAATTGTCAGGGGATCTGAAACGCCCTGCATCGGCCATTAGCACGGTCGCGCCGCACGGGGGGTGTCCCTGCTGCCCGGTGACGGAAGGGCACGAAAGCCCTTTTTGCTCTGTTTCCCACGACAGCCGGTTCGCCGTTGCCGTTGCCTCAAACTATCCCATCGGCATCGATGTGGAAGCCATCTCTGAGAGGGTGCAAAGATCCCGGGAAATTTATATGAAAAAAGAAGAGAGGGAGTTGGTGGATGGCTCGCCTTTGGGGCCAGACGAAGCATCCATCAGAATATGGAGCGCCAAGGAGGCGGCGGCAAAGGCACTTGGCATGAACCTGGCCGAGTCCTGGGAAGCAGTTTCCGTGAAAGATATCGGCCAGAAGCAAAGTGTCCTGGAAATCAGCGGCAGGCCCCATGAAGCCTTCCATGAAGCCATCGATGGCCATGTATTCACGGTTATCACTACAAAATCATCTTAATAGGAATCATGGGGTAGCCTTATGAAATCCCTGATAATATCCGTATGCATCATGCTGGTCTGCCAGGGGATTGCAGGATGTTCCAAGAGCCTGCCTCAAGGTCAAATTGTGGGCCCCGAAACCTATGAGGTCGCATTGGACATCCAGGCGAACGGGTTCAATCGGACGTATCAGATCCATATCCCGCCCGGTGTGCATAGTAGACAGCGGCTTCCCCTGGTGGTAGTCATTCATGGGGCCTTCGACACCGGCCTTGGTATGGAGAAGGTTTCCGGATTCAGCCGTTTGGCGGACCTCGAGCATTTTCTGGTCCTCTATCCGGACGGTATGGGCCTGTTCGGTTATTTGCAGCACTGGAATGCAGGACACTGCTGCGGAAAGGCGGCTGAGGACAGGGTGGATGACGTGGGCTTTATAGCGGCAGCCATTGAGGATGCCTGCCGGAGGTTGAATGTTGATAAGCGTCGCATTTACATGCTCGGCTTTTCAAATGGGGGGATGATGACCTATCGCTTTGCCGCAGAAAGGACGGAGATGCTGGCCGCTGCGGCCTTCCTGGCGGCCTCCATAGGCGGGAGGGCATCGCAAGAAGAACCCGAATGGCGCATCCCTGATCCCCAAAGACCGCTGCCGGTCCTGATCATGCACGGCATGGAAGACCACGATGTCCCATATAAAGGTGGCGTGAGCCCGCGCAGGGGCGGCGAGCGATCCTATTGGTCGGTAGCGAATTGTGTGGATTTCTGGGTTCGACACAACGGATGCCAGGTGGATGCCAGGGAGGATCGGTTGCGAGAAGGCCGCGTAATCGTTAAGTCTTGGGAGGGTTGTGACGACGGTGCGGCTGTTTCCCTGTGGCTTATGGAGCGCTGGGGTCATGATTGGCCCGGAAGGTACTTCACAGAAGTTCTCCCCCAGGACGATCCCCTGAAGGATTTTGACGCTGCAGAAATCCTCTGGAACTTTTTCAAGAGACATGCAACGACCCACAGTGCATCTGAACTCTGAAACCAGTAACCGAGGTCTCGGAATTTACAAAGAGGAACTATGAAAATTCTCCTGGTTTCCCTGCCTGATGTGGCCCCCGTGATTATGCACGAGTCCGCCTTCCATATGCCCAATCTGGGATTGGCGAGCCTGGCCAACAATATCGAGCCCGGGCATGATGTTCGTATTGTCGATCTGATCCGCAAACGTCGCAACATACGTGACTACTTGAGCAGCATTCTTTTGCGTTTTCGTCCCCAGGTGGTCGGGCTCTACTGTATGACCTGGCAATATGCTACATGTCAAAAGCTGATAGAGCTGATTCGTCAACTCCTGCCGGAAGTGAATATCGTCCTCGGTGGCTACCATCCCACTCTCATGTATTTGGAAATTGCCGAATCGGAGAACGGCAAGCTCATTGATTTTCTGGTCCGGGGCGAAGGTGAGGATGCCTTCCGGCGACTGATCAGGGCACTGGAAGGTAAAGAACATATTAGAGATATCCCATCGGTCTCCTACCAAACCGGGAGCGGCTTTGTGCACAACCCAAAGGGGGAGTTACTTGACCTGGCAACTCTGAAACTGCCCGTCCGGGACAAAAGGCGACTTACGCGGGGGTACCATATTATGAATCGCAGTTCGGAGGTTATCGAAACTTCCCGGGGATGCCTGCGGAACTGCAGCTTCTGCAGTATCCGGCACATGTACGGCCGGGCCTTTCGATCATTCCCCATTAAAAGGATACTGGCGGACATAGACGATATTTACTATAGTCGGCGTGTCCGATGGATATTTGTATCAGATGACAATTTTGTCATGATTCCAGAACGAGTCATGGAAATGTGCGACGCTATCATCCTCCGTAATTACCGCAATCTTATCCTGGCGGTCCAGGCTGACTGCGTGACCATGGCCCGAAATGAAGCGATGGTCCGAAAGATGTCCCGGGCCGGGTTCAAATCTATTTTCCTTGGGATCGAAAACGGTTCGAAAAAAAATCTGCAGATCGCCAAGAAGGGTAATATTGTGGGCGCGTCGCGTAAGGCGATCGCTCTGTGCCATAAATACGGCATAATGGTGGTGGGGGGATGATTTTCGGGTTCCCGGACGACGGGGAGCAAGAAATCATTGACAACTACAAATTTCTCAAATCCACCGGCGCCGATACGGCTTATTGCCAGATTGTCACTCCTTATCCCAAGACCGACATTCGCCAGTACCTTCTGGACAAAGACCTGGTGACCAACCGCGACAATTACGCCCGTTACAACGGCATGTGGGCCAACGTAAGAACGCGGCACCTTTCTTCCGACACCCTGCAGTATCTGGTCTGGTATCACAACGAGAAAGTCATGGGGTGGTGGGAACCATCGGAAAGGATCTGCAAGCAAAGCCCTCTCTGGACCTCTATCTGGCTCTACTGCTTCAGGCCCCTGATGAAGATCCTAGTCGCTCGAGCACAGAAGAAACAAGGCTGGAGGGGGCGTTTTGAAAGGGAGATTGCCGCAAAGGAGGCAGTGAATAGGTTCCCGGACCTGGATGAGTTTGCTTAGAGCCTTGCGCTTTCCTTGCCGTGTTCAAATGGGGGGAGGGACGTAGTCATAAGGAAAAAGACAATTACTGAAATGGCGGATATGCATTCGCTTCATGAAAACGCCTTCACTCCTTCCGTGGCATTTGCGAACCGGGGCTCTCATCGTCCCCTGCCGGTTCAAAATTGCGCATAGCAGCCACAAAGGTCGGGAGGTGGACCAGGAGGTGCCAGAGGCTCCGCCGATGCTCCCAGAGTCTGCTCCGAAATTTGCGCCGCCACGCAGGATCGGAATAGAACCTTTTGACAAAACGGTTATAGAGCTCGTCAAGCCGTTCCTTTGAGGCGATTCTCTTGGGAACGAAGACGAAGTTGAGGCAGTTCATCTGACGCCAGTCGTTGTCAAAGGCCCCTGCCTCGTTTATGTTGGCACAGACCGGGGCCCCGGGAAAGGGCGTAAACTTGGACATGTTCATGTCGTCGAGCCCGAGCGACATGACAAAATCGCCGGTCCTTTGGATGGACGTTTCTGTGTCTCCGGGAAGCCCCATCATGAAAAGTCCCTTGGCCCTGAGGCCGTTCGCCTGGATTCGTCTTACCGTATCCCTGACCGCCTGAAGGCTCACCCCTTCCTTATAAATCTCGATCTGTTCCGGGTCCCCGCTTTCGATCCCCAAAGAGACCTGGAGGCACCCGGCACACTTCAGCATCCGGAGCAGATCGTCATCCGCATGGCCCACACGGACCGCGCAGTTGAACTGGATGCCGAGTGGCTTTTCAGTCAGGCGCATGCAGAGTTCGGTGATCCGCCGGCGGTGGGCCGTAAACAGATCGTCATAGATATTGATGTGCCGGACCCCGAAACGGGTCCTCATGTAACGCATGTGCTCATAAATGTAGTCGGCCGAATTGTAACGATAATCCCTTTTGAATACGGACCGGTCACAGAAGGAGCATTGATAGGGGCACCCCCTGCTGGTGATCATGGTGGCGCCCGGGCCCAGGATGTAGCTGAACAAAGGGAGGCTGTACCCGTTGGGAAAACCCTGGAGCTTTTCATAGGAGGGGAAGGGCAGTGAATCCAGATCCGGGATGTGGGCCCTGGGCGGGTTGGTCAGGGGCCGGCCGTGATCCCGGAAGATGAGGCCATCAATTTTCTCAGACGCCTCTTCGGACGCAAGCGCCTCCATGGTCCTTTCCCCCTCGCCCGAGCAGAGAAAATCGATCTTTGGGTAGTCTTCAAGGAGAACCGCGCCCAGTGCAGAGACATGGACCCCACCGAAAACCGTCTGGATCCGGGGCCGGGCCTCCTTAATGAGGGTGGTTAGTGCGTACCCATCCAGAAAGGCGGATGTGGTGGAGGAAAACCCGACCATGTCAGGATCATGATCCAGGATGATCCGAGCGTTAGCCCTATTCCCCCGAGGGGCCTTTGGCCCCAGGCAGTCGTGGACGGCCACCTGGTGTCCGGCCCGCTCCAGGCAGGCGGCGATGGAGAGGAGACCCAGGGGCGCCATCCGATTGGCCGTGGGAGTGATGTCCGGTTTGCCCGTCACCCAGTTGGACCCGGCTGGATGGACCAGTGCGATTCGCATTTTTAAGTCCCGGTGACACGTTAGCCATTTGTAAATATGGCAAAAGTCTGAACTGTTACAAATCCCGGCTATTTTCGGGACCTCCTCGAACTTACAAAAAAGGCCATGATGTAGATCGTTCCCCCTATTAGAACCGCCATTGCCGGAGCCAGTATCAGAGAACCGATCACCCATTCGTACAACCGTTCCGGTGCCTCGTAGCCGAGTGTCTTGAGGGAGATCTGTGTCAAGAACGTTCCATGACGGACAAAATACCCGGTTTCTATACACAATGCAGGAACCAAAGGGGGAACGCAGAGCTGACTGCTGCTTACCGCCGCAATTTTATTAAGCCGAAAAAACCCGGCGGCAAAAAGTATGACAATTGTATGACAGGCGATCAAGGGGAGCGTCCCAAGAAGTACGCCTAACGCCGCGGCCGAAGCCAACTGTCCAGGCGAGGCGTTTTCTGTAAGGAGCGTCTTTAGTGACTTGAGGGGACGAAGTATTGTAATTTTTTCCCCAGCCCCTTTTCTGCTATTCAGGATCTTCCGGTGTGGCCAGGGGAGGATGGACCTCATGGTAAGTTTTGCATTGAGCCAGCTGAGCCGAAAATTATCTAAGAAGAGGTGAAAATGGCTGATCCGCTTCTCTCCCCGGGGATAATAGACATAGATATCCGTTTCCAGCAATTCAACGCCTGCCCAGGCCGCCTTAACTAACACCTCGATCTCAAAGGTGTAACGCTTTTCATAGAGTTTCAAGTTTTCAAGGATCGACAGTGGATAAACGCGAAAACCGCTCTGTGCATCCCCCAGAGCCTTCCCGGTCTGAAGCCTCAGCCAGAAGTTGGAAAACCCTCTTCCGAACCGATTTGCACGAGGGACGTCCGCATGTTCAAAGTCGCGCTTTCCCACGATAACGGCATCAGGATGTTTCTGTAGCAGCGGAAGAAACCGGTTGAAGTCCGACGGGTCGTGCTGGCCGTCCGCGTCAATGGTCACCATATGGGTCATGCCCAACCGCCGGGCCTCTTGGGCCGCGGTCAGAATGGCCGCACCCTTGCCCCGATTCCGGGGATGACGGACCAGGTGCACCTTCAGACCTCGGAGGAGACTCACGGCGTCGTCGGTGCTCCCATCGTCCACCACCATGACCGAATCATTCACATCCAGTGCGCCTTTTACAACGGATCGAAGGGTGGCCGCGTGATTATAGACCGGTATGACAATGATGGCCTTGTGTCCGGTTGCCTCCGCGTGCCCGGCCGAAGGCGCATGCTTTGGCTCAGGAACCGGTCGGGCTTTTCCTAATGCGGTCGTATTCATTGCGGGATGGGGACGCGGCACGCGTGGGCCAGTTGGACCAGGGTTTGGATTCGTTTCCCATTGAAAGAGATGGCGCCGCATTTGTCAAGGTGAAGGTGCCCATAGGGTGATGGGTTGGACTGCGGGACTTTTTCCAGCACAAAAAAGACAGCACCCGGGAAGTGGCCACTCTTCCGGGGGATCCCAGCCGGACATTCCAGGTCGCAGGCCCCGCATAGCATCGTTTTGATTTCATCGCAAGAAATGCTCTCTAGACAGGCCAGCAGACCGGCCAGCCCTGATGGAGAGACCTCATTGATCACGTAGCCGGTCCCGGTGAGCCCGAAACAGACGGCCGCCTCCCCGAGAAAGGTGTTGGGAAGCGTATATGAAAAGAGCGACGGGCTGGCCCTGCGTCCGCCATCCGGCATGACGGTCTCATAGTAGTCCATATCGGTCTGGAGGCATCCCCAGGCACTGACCGCGATGATGCCGATATCCCGAGGTTCTGTCCACCCTGCCAGTCCCGCATCCTTCAGGGCGAATCCGATGGCCGCGAGACCCAGCCGGGACAGGTCGTCCATCCTTCCAAAATGGAGGTAAGTCTCATCCAAAATCAGGTCTCGGGTGATCCGTGGCAATTGACCGGTTGTTGGGTGAGAGTCATGACGGTTCTTTCCCGTGCCTGTCCCAGCACCGGTCACCCAGCCCACCCCGGTGACGTGGGCCATCATTGGGGGTCCCCCTTCCCCAGGACAAGGGCGGCATTGATGCCCCCGAATCCCGAATTCGTGGACAGGAGATAGTCGCCGGAGAACCGCACAGGATGTGTGTGCACCCGTCCTTCCGCCCCGGTTTCCGGTTTCCTAAATCCCACTGTCGACGGCGCCGTGTGTGTGGAAAGGACCTTTGCGCCCAAGGCCGCCTCAATCCCCCCCGAGGCCCCTAGGCTATGGCCAATGGCCCCCTTCACGGAAAACAGCGGGAATCGCCGCTTTCCAAACACGTTACCAAAAGCAACCAGCTCCATGGCGTCATTGTGGATGGTCCCGGTACCGTGGGCGCAGATAGCCGAAATCTGGTCCGGGTGTAAATGGGCCCGTGTCAGTGCCAGGTTGACGGCTCTGGCCAGACCGGCGCCGTCCTTTGCCGGGGCCGTAATATGCGCGGCATCGTTGGAAGCGCCCCACCCGAGGACCCTTGCCAGGGCAGGTCGGGCTTCCTTTCGGGCCCGGTGAGGCCCCATCAATAGGAGGGCGGCTGCGCCTTCTCCGAGGGACATCCCCCTGCGGCGGCGATCGAACGGCATGCACGGGCCAGGAGACAACGCGCCCAAAGAAGAAAACCCGGAGAACACGAATTCCGTCACCAGATCGGCGCAGCACACCAGCACAGCATCCTTGAGTCCCGAGGCGATCATGGCCGCCCCCCTGGCCAGGGCAATGGCCCCGGAGGCGCAGGACGCGCTGATATTGATGCCGGGGTCCGTTAACCCAAAGCCCCTGCCGATGGTCTCCGGCAACGAGGAGAGGAGGATGTCACGAGGGTCCGCTGGGCCGCCTCTTCGGATCCGTTCCAGGTTGTCTATCCCCGCTTTGGTTGTGGCGGTAATGAGGCAGGCATCAGGGGGGACTGGCCCGATCGCCGCCATCAGGCGATTGATCAAGTCATGGATCCTGGATTTACCATCCATCGGGGCCAGGTCTGGGATACAGGCCGCCACATCCGATTGGTAGCTGCCTGTGGAAAACCGGGACACCGGCCCGATAGCGGTCTCCCCGGCCATGAGGTTGTCCCACAATTCGTGGACAGTCCCCCCGAGAGGCGTCACTGTGGCCAGTCGGACGATCCACGCCTGGGGCGGAGCGGACCGCATTTCCTCATCATTTTTCAATGAATTCCCGTCAAACGTCACAATTTCTGCTGTTTTGGTCGGTCAAACGCTCCACGGCAACCCGCGTGGCCCACCGGAAAAAGACCCTCGCATACTCGGCGCCGGCCAGATACATGCCCAGGATGAAAACCAGGTGCGACAGCCCGTAGGTCATGGGACCGCCGATGGCCGCGATGAGGGGTTCGTGGAGATGGAGGGAAAGGACGCCCAAGAAGGCCACCGCGGGCCAGCCGATAATATAGCTGATCCCGATGGCCGATATCCCGGCGATCATCCGGGGGCTGGGCCGTCGCCGGAATGCGCTCAGATCGGCCTGTTCATCCATCACGCTTTGAACAAAACGTGTTTCTGCGATGCGACTCAACATCCTGGAAGTGATGCAGTTCATGATCCATGTCGCTTAGTCTGTGTTTATCTGCCCGGAAGCCCGAACGAAATTGGATTGAATTCTCGTGCCGAACTATGTAAAACCACGGGCACGCAATGTTCATATTTTCTTTCAAAACTCACCTTGAAAAAGGTCAGGTTCAGGCCCCGGGTCTCGGCCCACTTTTTCTGAAGATGGTGAATGCTTTGGATTCTAAGTGAAAGGCGCGGCCACAATCAAGTTTTTTATAAAAAGGCCTCGCTGTTGAAGGCGGCTTTCGTTTTGGGTTGCCTCTGACCTCCCTCAAGGCCCGTGGATGTGACGGCAACGGGACCAGAGAATCTGCCGTGTATTGGGAATATTTCGACAAAATCTACTGCATTTCGCTGACTGAACGAACCGACCGCCGGGAAGAGGCCAATGCTCAGTTTGCCGGTGTTGGCCTCTCGAATAGCGTTGAATTTGTTGTTGTGGACAAGCACCCGGTTGACTGTGAGCAGGGGATCTATGAATCCCATCTCCTTTGCATGAAAAAGGGGCTCGAAGCCGGGGCCGGAACGATATTGATTTTTGAAGATGATATTTATTTTAGTCGGTTCAACCCGGAAACCCTTGGAGAGGCCATTGATTTCATATCAACAGCCCCGAACTGGAACATCTTGTTCCTGGGGTGCATGGTCAAGAGGAGCCAGATGACGCCCAACCGATCAGTACGCAAGATCCGCTTTCGGAGCCTGTGCCACGCCTATGTAGTCAACGCCGCCTTTGCCAAGCGTCTGGTGACCATCCCGTGCCAAAAGGTGCCGTTCGACGACATGCTCCGGGACCTTGAGGATGACGCCCTTTATGCAGTCTGCCCTGCCTTTGCATTTCAGAGCGATTCCCGTTCGGACAACCAGCGATACTTGCCCCTGGACCGATTCAGGAGGCTGTGCGGTGGGCTCTGCTGCGTACAGAAAATGAACGAATTTTATCATCTGAACAGGGGGATCGTCATCGGGATCCATGTGATTGTCGTATCCATACTGGTCGGCATCCTGATGGCCTCGCTGAAATGAAAGACATCCCCATCCATCTTAGGGCCCTCCTCCTGTCGCTGGTCGTCATCGCAGGCTTGTTTCTTGCGGCCCTGTACCGAATCCACATCGATACGGACATCACCCGTTATCTCCCCCAGAAAGATCCGGTGATAGCGGACGCCGGAGATGTTTTCCGGAATCATCCGATACAGGATCGGCTCATCATCGACATCGGACACGACAAAGGGGACCCGAACGCGCTTTGGGCATGCAGCGAATGGGTGGAACAGCGGCTCAGAAAAAGCGGCCTTTTTAAAGAGGTCGGGACAGCGCATTTCCAGGATCTCATACCCGAGCTCATGGCCCATATCCTGGACCATCTCCCGGTGATGTTTACTGAAAGGGAGCTGAACGATGAGGTCACGCCGTTCCTGGACCCCACATTCGTTAACGAAAGGCTCAGAACCATCCGCTCAGACCTCCTCCACCTGGACGGCATCGGTCAGACCCGATGGATTGTAACAGATCCGTTAGGGCTGAGAAATCTGGCCCTGGCAAGGCTCTCCCACCTGGCTCCGGTCCAGAAGATGGAGATTTTCAAGGGGAGGTTCCTTTCCCCTGACCGGAAACACCTCCTCGTGATCACCCGGCCCAATGGCTCCGGCACGGATACGGCCTTCGCCAAAAGGCTGTCGGATCTCTTTGAAGCCTTGCAGGATGAGGCAGACCCCATCATCCTCACCCCGGTCGGTGCATACCGGGCCGCGCTCGACAACGAGATCATCGCCAGAAGGGACGTCCAGAAGGCGACTATTTTGGTGACAGTGGGCATCGCGTTTCTCCTCCTCTTCGCCTTCCCCAGGCCCCTGCTCGGTCTTTTTGCATTTCTCCCGGCAATTGCCGGGACCGTGGGAGCATTTTTCCTTTTCGCCATTCTCCATAAATCCACCTCTATTATGGTTGTCGGCTTCGGGGCAGCAGTCATATCCATCACCGTGGACCACGCCATCGCCTTTCTCCTGTTTCTGGATCAGCCCCGCGCCACCTCAGGCAAAGACGCCGCACGGGAAATACGGGCCATGGGGCTGGTCGCCGCCCTGACCACCATGTGCGCCTTCGGGGCACTCTGCTTTTCCGGCTTCCCCCTTTTTGAACAGCTCGGGCAGTTCACTGCCTTTGGCATTGCCTTCTCATTCATCTTTGTGCATACAGTCTTTCCGCACATCCTCCCTTGGATGCCCCCGGCCCGGCCAAGGGCTCTCCCCCTTCGGCCAATGGTACGGACGTTCTTTTCCCTCGGGCGGACCGGGGCCATGGCCGCGCTTCTTTTCGGCCTCATCATGCTTTTCTTTGCCAGGCCTCAGTTCAACGTGAGCCTGAATGCCATGAATACGGTGAGTGAGAAGACCGCGGCCGCAGAAAAGCTGGCGGCCGATGTGTGGGGAGGCGACATCTTCCACAAGACCTATCTGCTGATTCGGGGAGAGAGCGTAGAAGATATTCAGAGCAAGGGGGACAGGCTCCTTGAGGCCATGGGGCCGGATATCGCAACAGGCGTCATTGCCTCCGGGTTTGTCCCATCCATGGTTTTCCCGGGTAAGGAGAGACGGCAGCAGAATCTAAAGGCGTGGACCCAATTCTGGACCCCAGACAGGATTGCGGCATTGAAAGAGGCCTTTTCCATCGCACCTCAAATAGGGTTTGCGGCCGATGCGTTTGCGCCTTTTTTTCATATGCTGACAACAAATACCCATGGGCCGGGACCGACGGCTATCCCTGAAAAATTCTTAGACCTCCTGGGGTTCTCCAAAAGAGGCAACGGCGATCAATGGACCCAGTTGTCGACTCTGACGCCCGGCAGTGCGTATGATGCCGGGAGGTTCTACAGTACCTACAAATACTTTGGAACCATCTTTGACCCCTCCTTCTTCTCCATCCGGATGGGGGAAATACTCTTCTTTGCATTTGCCAAAATGCTCCTCCTGGTGGGAGTGAGCGTGATCGTCCTTCTCATTTTCTTTTTTCTCGACTGGAAACTGACGCTCATATCTTTGCTGCCCATCCTCTTTGCGCTGGTCAGCACCGTGGGAACCTTGAATCTAATGGGCCATCCGCTGGATATACCGGGGCTGATGCTCTCCATCGTGGTGGTAGGCATGGGAATCGATTACGCCCTTTTCATGGTCAGGGCATACCAGAGATATGAAGACGACACGCTTCCTTCCTTCGATCTGATCAGAATGACGGCCTTTATGGCATCCGCATCCACCATCATCGGATTTGGAACCCTCGCCTTTGCTGAACACGCCATGCTGAAAAGCGCGGGCCTAACATCGCTTCTCGGGATCAGCTATGCCTTCGTGGGTGCAGCCCTCATCCTGCCGCCCATATTGAGGCGAATATTTCACCCCAAACCGCAAAGACTGAAGGACCCACAAAAGGCACCCGTCCGCATTTTAATGAGATACCGCAGAATGGAGCCTTATTACCGGCTCTTTGCGCGTTTCAAGCTCCTGCTCGATCCCATGTTTTCGGATCTCCCGCGCTTTTTCGACCCCTCCCAACACATCAGGACCGTCATTGACATCGGCACGGGATACGGGGTCCCTGCATGCTGGCTCCTGGATCGGTTTCCGGACGCCACCATCTACGGGATCGATCCCGACCTGGAGAGGGTCAGGGTTGCGACCAGGGCAATGGGAGAGCGCGGAGTGATCCAGTGCAAAAAGGCGCCTCATGTCCCGGCCCCTCCCGGTCCTGCGGATGGGGCCGTCATCCTGGATGTTATCCACTTCTTGGACGATGATGACCTGAAACTAACGCTGGGAAGGCTTCGGGCGAATCTGCGTGATGGCGGGATACTGGTCATCAGAGCGGTGATGGTGCCACGGGCAAAGGGCTCCTGGGTGTCGCGGGTGCAGGCTATAAAGGAGCGTCTGTCCGGATCACCGGCGTATTTGAGATCCGCTGAAAAGATGGAGAAAATGATCACACAGGCAGGGTTTTCCTGCCGGATTGAAAAGGCCCTTCACCCCCACGCGGAATCGGCATGGTTCATTGGAAAGGCGGCGGGGTAAGTGTCTATCGTTCCTCAGGATGTGGGTAACAGATGACCCCTAACCGGACAGGATGGCATCTTTCACCCGCCCATGTGGCGGGATTCGCCGCTTTTGGCGCAGCCATCCTCATTTCACCTATTGACGGTCGACTCGCAGCCGTTCCCCTGAGCCTGTTTCTGTCCCTCTGTGCTGCAGCCCCGTTTCTGCCGCGCTTTGGCTTCTTCCTCCCGGTTGTGAGCAAGGGAATATCAGGGGATAGGGCCGTGGCCTTGACCTTTGATGATGGTCCTGATCCCCTGTCCACCCCTCCCCTCCTTCAACTCCTTGAACGACACCACGTCAAGGCGGCCTTTTTTGTCACGGGGAAGAAGGCTTCCCAACACCCCGGGTTGATCAAGGAGATCCTTTCCCACGGACATGAGGTAGGGAACCATTCCTACAGCCACGACAACTTCATCATGTTAAAGGGTTCCAAGGCCCTCAAGAAGGAGATTCAGGCGACGCAGGACGTATTGCAGAGATTGGGGATCACCCCCCTGGCCTTCCGGCCGCCAGTAGGCATCACCAACCCACGGCTGTGGCGGATTATGCGGGAACTGGGCATGTACACCGTGAATTTCAGTTGCCGGGCCCGGGATGTCGGTAACCGGCGGATCAGACGTCTCTCAAGAAAAATCCTGAAACGCGTTTGTCCCGGTGATATCATTGCGCTCCATGATAGGTGGCCCGGCAATGACGGCCGTTTTTCATACTGGCTGCATGATATAGAGCTCATACTATCCGGCATAAGAGAAAAGGGCCTCGCCGTTTTTTCTCTTTCCCAGTTCATCGACAAGCCAGTTATGCTATGTCAAAATGAAAAGAATGCCCGCGATCAGGATTGAAGATAGAGGCCAAACCTGATAGTTTCCGTATTCGTGCTATTCATGGCAGTTATGTGGGAGGCGCTATTACACACATGGTAACCGAGGTCCCACCCAATGAAGACAAGACCCCCTCATGACATATGTAAAGGTCCTTCGCTCAACTCTGCGGGTGGCCACAGCATCATGCTGGCCTACCTGGACTCGCTGGCCACCATCGAGGACGACCAGCTTCAGAAGCGTTTGCTCAAGGAATTAATCCACAGTTATGTGGCGCTGGAAAAACGGGTGGACTCGCTGTTGAAAAACACCCTTCCCGAATCCGTGGCGGAAGAGATCAAGTACGAAAACCGTTTTATCCCGCGCTCCTACGAATGCACCATCCTCTTTTCCGATTTTGTGGGATTTACCCGGTTGGCGGAAAAGGTCTCCGGTGAACGGTTGATACACACACTCGATCGTATTTTTACCGGTTTCGACCAGATCATTGATCAACACAAGGGCACCAAAATAAAGACCATCGGCGACGCCTACATGGCCGTCTTCGGGGCACCCATCCGTATCGCCGATCACGCCTTAAGCGCCGTTCTGGCCGCCCTCGAACTCGTTCATTTCCTGAATGCCTTCAACCGGGAGGCCGACACCCCTTTTTACATGCGCATCGGCATCCATACCGGAACGGTCATGGCCGGCGTGGTGGGACGGGACCGGATGCAGTTCGATGTTTTCGGGGACGATGTCAACATCGCCTCCCGGTTTGAATCCTCTGGCGAAGCAGGAAGAATCAATGTGTCGGAAACAACCTATCTGCAGACAAAAAATCATGTGGAATTTGAGGAGAGGGGGTGGGTGGGCCTCAAAAACAAGGCGAATATGAAGGCTTATTTTGTCAGAAGGGAAAAAGGATAAGGGCAACACAACGCCGACGGACCTGGCGACGCTTTTCAGATGAACTGTCCCCGGGTGCCCGTCGTGAATGGTGTGGAGAAAGAAATCTATGGGCAGCTACGGGAAATATGACGGACCGATAAAAATCGCGGACGGCATTTACTGGGTGGGCTTTCGAGGTGAACACACGAACTTGCTTTGCAACCCCTACCTGATCGTCGAAAATGACCAGGCGGTCCTCATCGATGCTGGGAGCCGGACCGACTTTGCCGTGGTCATGATGAAAATCCTTCAGGCCGGGGTCGACCCAGGACAGATCGTCGCCCTGATTTACCAACACTATGACCCGGATCTATGCGGCTCCATGCCCAACTTCATTGACATGTGCGACAACCCCACACTCGAGGTCCTATCGGAAAAGGGCAACATCTATTTCCTCTCCTACTATATTCATCGAAGCAAGGTTCCGTTGCTCTCCTCCATCAATGAGCACAACTTTCAATTCACCTTCGGCGGTCGACGGCTACGCTTCCTGTCGACCCCCTACGCCCACAGTCAGGGAAGCTTTGTCACCTATGACGAAAAGACACGGACCCTCTTTACAAGCGATCTGTTCGGGAGTTTTTCAACGCAATGGGACCTTTTTCTGGAGTTGGAGACCTCGTGTTACCACTGCACGGATCATGGCAACTGTCCGGTTGGCAAGACCTATTGTCCCCTCCCGGACCTGATCCATTTCCACCAGCAGATCATGCCCTGCGAGAAGGCCCTTTGGCATGCCATTCGCAAGATCGAAGACCTGGACGTCGATAGGATTGCCCCCCAGCATGGAAGCGTCATCAACCAACTCAGGGATATCCGCTTCATCGTCGATAAACTCCAATCCCTGAAGGGCGTGGGGATCGACGCCCTCAGTCAGGATTAGCCCTGCCTTTTTCACAGGTCTCCGTTCTTTTCTTTGACAGGGGCCATAACCCGCGCCGAGGGACCAGCCTAAAGACTGACACGGTTCAAGGCCTTTTTATTCATGTTCGATAGACCCATGCAGGTGCGGCCAGTGGTCGCTCCAGGGACATGCCTCCTCGTACGCATGGGCAGCCTGGAGGACGCGTTCGTCCCGGTGCCTGGGGCCGATGATCTGAAGACCCGCGGGAAGACCCGCCCGGGTCAGCCCGACGCGGACCGTGGCGGCAGGATGGCCGGATAGGTTGAAGGGATAGGTGAAGGCCGTGGCCCCCAGGAGGGGGATGGGCTGGCCGTCAACCTCCGTCGGCGGGGGTCCCTTGGCTGCAAAGGCCTCGGTCGGCATCGTGGGCGTGAGAAGGAGATCAAACCGATCGAAGACCTCCCCAAGGACCCGGTTCAACACCGTTCGGCTCTCCTGTATCCTCATATGATCACCAACAGTAAGGGCTCTGGCGCTGTCCAGGGATTGGACAAGGGTTCGGCCCAGCTCCAATCGAATCCTTTCCAGGTCGTGGCCGATCTGACCATACAGCTCCCAATTCATAAGATCCGACCATTCCTGGGCCACGTTAGGAAGTTTGCCTTTCCAGATCTCTACCGAATGTCCCATGTCTTCAAAGGAAACGGCCGCCTGTTCTACTAGAGTCATCACTTTTTTCTGGACACGGGCATACCCCAAATCAGGACTGAACGCCATTTTCAGTTTAGTGGGACGTACCTTGAGTGCATCGACATAGCTCAGGGATGGTCGAGGGAGCGAGTCCGGATCTGCCCAATGATTTCCTGCCGTGCAGGCCAGATAAAGGGCCGCATCCTCCACCGTTCGAGTAATGGGTCCCAGGGTCCAGGTGCGGGTCATATAGAGCCTTGCCGTCGGTCCAAAGGGGATTCGACCGTGCGTAGGTTTGAAGCCGAAACACCCGGAATAACATGCAGGAATGCGGATGGAGCCCCCCGCATCCGAACCGGTGGCAATAGGGACCATGCCAGCCGCTACAGCCGCAGCCGATCCCCCGCTTGACCCACCCGGCGTCTTCTCTCTGTTCCATGGGTTTCGAGTGACGCCGTAAAGACGGTTTTTGGTAAACCCTGTAAAGCCAAATTCCGGGGTATTGGTCTTTCCCACCACTATCGCCCCCGAGGCGCGCAGGCGGGCCACTTGAATTGAATCCTGGACCGCCATGTGTTTTTTATAGGGAATCGACCCAAAGCTGGTGACCATTCCCTTCACATCCTCCAGGTCTTTGACACCGAGAGGAACCCCTGCCAGGGGGCCTGCCGTTATGCCCTTCCCGATGCGCGCCTCTAGTTCCTTTGCCTCTTTCATGGCCTCCTCGGCCCGCATAGCGACAAAGGCATTGACCAGAGGATTTACGGCCTCGATGGTCGCAAGTGTCCTTCGCATCACCTCCACGGGTGAAAGCTCCCTCATGCGGATTCGCCTGGCGAGTTCGTACCCAGAGTTAGACCAAAAAGAATTCAAAGGGGACCTCGTTCCTACCCGCGCCGCCGGTTGCACACGCGTTATCATCTAAACCCCATCGCCACCACTTTTTCTTGCTCACAAAGCCTTCGAAGGCGTGCAAAGAAAGCTGTTGAATAGCCTGAAGGATGGCGGCCAAGCGGTATAAAACTTGTTATTCGAAAATGGATCGATCAAAACAAGCTGGGCTTCAGCTTGTTTTCATCTAACCTTTCTGTGGAATTATTCATTTCATGACTCGATCACGGCGATCATTACATTAATGGTTCCTCCCCCGCAACCTATTTGACAACCGCTTCAGGGAGGTCGAGGATGATCTCCACCCTCGCGGCGGCCGTAGATGCGACGAAGAAGCTGCTCCACCTGATGTTGAAGGATCTTGAGCTGGTGCTGGGCAGAGGTGAGCTGTCTGGTCAGCTCGGCAATCTGCTGATCTTTCTGCTCAATAAGCTGGGTCTGTGCAAGTGAAGCAACCATGTAGAGATGTTTAGCAGAAAAAGACCCATTTTGCAACAATTATTTTTCCAAAATATACCGTTTATTCACTTTTTTTGGGGTCACCCCCTCCAGCAGCAGATGGGTTGGTCTGACGGTTGCAATCTTTTCATGATGATAAACAAGGCACCAGGCACGCCGTTTTTGGTACTGGCAACAGCATCGTCAGAGTTCGCGACGTTTCTAACCAGACCCTAAGGCGTGTTTTTGACTTTCGTCACGGGGACGTATTGCGGTATAAGTTGGATGGTAGTCCACCCTTTTTGGGTGACTATTATGATGACTCTATTTATTCTGTCAACAGGAAGCGGACACAGAGGATCGCCCCGTCAATTTGGATGATCATATCAACAGATTGAAGTCTGGGCGCCGACGCGGTGCAGGTCGTTGGCAGGCTTTAGTGCAACTGGTTGTAATACCTTTGGACTGTACAGCAAGACAGTTTTAGCCAAGCGGTTAATCGATAATAGCCTCCCAGCCCTCGCGGCTTGCGGTTCAATTTTGATCGATATATGGACATCTTAGGTATTTCTTGTTTTTATCACGACAGCGCCGCATGTCTGGTGCGGGATGGAGATATTCTGGCCGCTGCACAAGAGGAACGATTTACCAGGAAGAAGCACGACCCCAGGTTCCCTAAGCATGCGATAGGCTACTGCCTGAATGAGGCCGGCATCAAGGCTCAGAACCTGGACTATGTGGTTTTCTACGACAAGCCCTTTCTCACCTTTGAACGTCTGCTCATGAGCTATCTGACAGTTGCGCCAAAAGGACTTAGGTCATGGCTGGAAGCGATGCCGGTTTGGCTGGGTCAGAAACTTCATGTCCCAAAGGTCATTCGAAAAGAGATCGGGTATGAAGGAGACGTCCTCTTTACTGAACATCACGAGGCGCACGCAGCGTCCGCCTTTTATCCCTCCCCCTTTGAAGAGGCGGCCATCCTGACGATTGACGGCGTCGGTGAATGGGCCACGGCGAGCTACGGTTTCGGGAGGAGACGTGAGATCACCCTTCTCAAAGAGCTGCATTTCCCCGATTCATTGGGACTTTTGTACTCTGCCTTTACCTATTTCACAGGCTTCAAGGTCAATTCGGGAGAGTACAAACTCATGGGTTTGGCCCCTTACGGCGTTCCTCGGTACAAAAATGTCATTCTCTCTGAGTTGATAGATGTGAAAGAGGATGGCTCGATCCGCCTGAATCTTTCCTATTTTGATTTCTTGGGGGGCCTCCGCATGACCAACCGTCGCTTCTCGAAGCTCTTTGGCGGGCCGCCCAGAAGGCCTGAAGCCGAGATTACCCAGAGGGAAATGGACATTGCGGCCAGCATTCAAGTCGTCACCGAAGAGATCGTCCTGCGAATGGCCAGGACCGTTCATAGGGAAACATCCCAGAAAAACCTTTGTCTTGCAGGCGGCGTGGCCCTCAATTGCGTAGCCAACGGCCGGGTTTTGTGTGAAGGCCCTTTCGAAAACATCTGGATCCAGCCTGCTGCCGGAGATGCAGGGGGGGCATTGGGCGCGGCGCTGTCTGTCTGGCACCGTTTTTTGGAAAACGATCGGATTATCTCAGATAAGCACGACAGCCAGAAAGGCTCCTATCTGGGTCCTGCCTTTTCGAATGAGGCTATCAGGGGCTTTCTCGCCGGAAAGGGATATCCGTTTCACGAACTGGACGCCGAGACGAGGGCCGAGACTATTGCCGGGCTGATCGCTGAGGGGAGAATTGTGGGGTATCTGACAGGCCGGATGGAGTTCGGTCCCCGGGCATTGGGGGCAAGGAGCATCCTTGGCGATCCCAGACGGGAGGACACCCAGTCCGTAATGAATCTCAAGATCAAATATCGCGAGTCTTTCAGACCGTTTGCCCCTTCAGTGCTGGAGGAAAAAGCAGGCGAATATTTTGATATTAAAGCCTCAAGCCCCTATATGCTCCTGGTTTCGTCAGTGAGAGACCATAGACGTCTCCCGCAGCCATCGGGGGAAGGCATTTCCATGCTGGAACGCCTAAAGGTCAAGAGAAGCGATATCCCTGCTGTGACGCACTTGGACTATTCGGCCCGGCTTCAAACAGTAAACAAAACAGACAAACCGGATTATCATGCGGTCATTTCTGAGTTCGAGAACCTGACCGGATGTGCGGTCGTGGTAAACACCAGCTTCAACGTGCGCGGCGAGCCGATTGTCTGCACGCCGCAGGATGCATATAGGTGCTTTATGCGGACAGAGATGGACGTCCTGGTACTGGAAGACTGCATCCTCTATAAAGAAGAGCAGCCACCATGGGAAGAGAAGAAGGACTGGCGCAGTGAATTCGAACTCGACTGAAAACAGAGACATCCGGAAATTCGGAGTCATTGCCCTTCTCTTTTTGGGTTCCCTGTGCGCACTGGGGATCTATACCGGAAGGGGGATCGCGATCTATCTATTTGGCTCTCTGGCCATTGTTGGATTAGGATTTATCGTCATCCCTGAGCCCCTAAGGCCTGTCTACATGGGCTGGTTGAAAATGGCCCATTTCATAGGCACGGTCGTGACCGCTATCATGTTGACCCTGGCCTATTATCTGGTGATCACCCCTTCGGGAATACTCAAGAGAATCCTTGGCGGGGCTCCACTCCCATCGAAGCCTAACAAGACCGCGGCGTCCTATTGGGTAAAGCGAGACGAAAAGGTTCAGCCCAAGGAGCGATTCTTGAAACGATATTAGGGTTACTTGAGCTGCCTGAGGTTGTGGAGTTTGTTGGATTGACTGGGTGTATTGAGTTGACCGAGGAAGCTTTGGTGAATAGAAAGAGGGGAAGCCATGGGGAATCAATCCATCGTCAGCGAATTCTGGGAGTTTCTGAAATATAGAAAGCGGTACTGGCTGCTGCCGATTGTGCTGGTCTTGTTCCTTTTTGGGGCACTCATTGTGTTTACAGAAAGCAGTGCTGTGGCGCCATTCATATATGCGCTGTTTTAGCACGTCCTCATAGCAGGAACTGCAAGGGGGAAAAAGGTGGAAGAAACGGGACAGAACTAAGGTGGCTGGAAAACATCAATACCCATCCACGCATTTATTCGATTAGCCCGAGCGGAAAAAGGGGTGAACGCGCCCCAGGACAGGCCTTGCACCCGAATAACGTTTCCAAGCCCCTTGCCCCCAAGAGTATTCACCAGTACATAAGACCGACATCCGCTTTTCTTGAATCAGGTGATTGTATCTGGATGGAGCCCTTTTTCTGAGACCATATATTAGGCGGGAAAAGTCTATTTCAAAATGGTTGTCTTTTTAAAAGAGTGTGTCCAAGCCCAAAAAACTCTATTGCCGAAAATCGTCACCATTTCACAACAATGGGGCTCAAGAGGTTTTTCTGCCCAAATTTCCATCAACTTCAGCCCGCCTTGCGTCATTGGTCTACGTGACACGCTCATCATATCCAGTCTGGCTCTAAACTGAGACCTCAATTTTAGGCTTCCCGCTGTGCCCCCAATATCCTGAGGGCACACTTTCCTCGACCCCCGACCCGGTTTCCCCTATACATAGATCATTCAAAAAGTGGCTTCTTACCCCCATCACCTATTCTTTTTGAATATCAAGCCCAGGCGGCTTTGGGCTATCAATTTCCTGTATCGATAAGCAAACAGGTAAATAATCGAGTAAAGGCTGATCGGATAAATGGCATATGTACAATAGTCGCTGGCTTCAGTACATAATTCCTTTTTCCATCTTGCGTCTCCCCCCAACAATTCGATCTGAGAAATTCCTGTCTCTCTTAACTCCGGATGGTCCAAAATTCGGAGAAATAGCATCGTTCCCGGGGAATAGCGCGCGTAAGCTTGTTTATACGAAGTCTTCAAGGCATAATATATGGCGTCCGAAATGATCCCTACGACATATGATACCGGCTTCTGATTTAAGAACAAAACAAACCCCATCGCTTGTTTTTGTTCTGAATAAATCCGATAAACATTTTGGTAATAGTTTTTCTCAAGCTCGGAGGATATAATAGCTGTTCCAGAGTCAAACTTCCATGAGTCAGACTCGATTTCATCAATGTGCTTAAACAGTTCCATTAAACTTTGATCAGTTTTGAAACAACACAGGGTTACGTCGAAGTCCTTTTCGATTCGCTTAATTTTCCGTCTTAACTCATGTCTGACTTTCTTATCTCTCCCTTCAAAATAGCTATTAAGATCTTTTGGCAAAGTTATATTTCTTAATGTGTTAAATGACTTTTTAATAAGATATGATCTCTTTTCGGTTGCGCATTTGACAACTGAACAAAATTCATCGGTATCCGGCGACTCATGCAAATTAATTACCCGAGGGTGGAAACCTTTTTCCAAATATCTAATTATGTCATCTAAACAAGGCTCGTTGGTCAAGGATAGAACCCCGGGCATGTAGGAATGATACGATTCGATGAACCCGATTGTTCTCGGACCCGTTCTGAATATTGTACCGTATACCAAAGTGCCTTCCGTTGATTTTCGGCCAAGCAGCACAAACCAACGATCATCGCCGAAATATTTAATCCAGTTTGAAATCCAAAGGTGGGAAAGAAAGATATGCTTAAAATGTGCCTTTTCGTATAATTGATTCCATTCGTCTCTGATGGCTTCGAATTCATCCGGCGTTCGGATAATCTGGATGTTATGATCTGCCATTTTTTCTCCGCCTTTCCATATCGACCTGATATTGGCTATTTTTATGTTACTGTCATTTAG
>Ga0172375_10000397_pt1 | contig 70581 bp, 77 predicted proteins | sample LakKiv1m_FD_114537 | JGI IMG/M metagenome (GOLD analysis project Ga0172375, IMG submission 114537) | Freshwater microbial communities from Kabuno Bay, South-Kivu, Congo - kab_092012_11.1m | ecosystem: Environmental > Aquatic > Freshwater > Lake | place: Democratic Republic of the Congo... | reverse complement strand
TAGGAATAGCTTTGGCCACCAATCTCCAAAACTTGTTGGAATGATTGAACTCTCTCAAGTGACATAGTTCATGGATAATAATGTAGTCCCGCATCTTGGGAGATAAAAATAGGATTTTATAATTGAAGTTAAGGTTTCTTTTCTTGGAGCAACTGCCCCAGCGCGTTTTCTGATTTTTAATAGCAATCTTGTTAAATTTGAATCCATAATGCTTATTATTCAACTCTGTTAATCTCTCCGTGACCATTTTCAAGGCTTTGTCCTTGAAGATCACAAACCCATTATCGCCCAAAGACAGTTTTTGCTTCTTGTTGAGCTTCTCAAAGAAGTCCAGCTTGCTAATCACCCACTTAGATTTTTCTATCAGATACCTGTCAATGGAGTTTGCAGGAAAGTCTTTAGGAACAGTAACCACGAAATTACCATCACAATATACAGTCAACCTCATCCGTTTTGCCCTATTGCTCCTGCGGACAGAGTAATCAACAACTTTGTTGTGTAGGCTTATTTGCTTCTTCATTAGAATTTTTTGATTACGATGTCAACCAATCTGTTTAAGAATTTAGGAAAATCTTTGACTTGGATTCTATCCCTGTATTCTTTCAGGATTAGTTCCTGAATCGTTTGTTTGACACCTTTCAAGAACTCCTCTCGTTTTGATGAATTTTGCCAACCTTCGTCGAGGATGACTTCTAGCCTTTTTGCTAAGTCTCTGGAAAGAGAGATAACAATAGCTTGGTCTGTTTCAGGTAAGAACTCTTGAGAGATAACCAGAAGTCCGTACTCTCGCAAGTTTAAGCCCAATTCTTTTGCCTCATCAGATTTGCTCTTAATGTAGTTCATTAAGTCGTAGTAGCGCTTGATCCTCTCTGAGAGGTCAATTTGATGTTGCTCAAACTCTTTGCGGATAGCAGTCAACCTTTCGCTAAACTTCTGAAATACGGGGTTAGTGTCAATGTTAATAGAAATTTCCTGTTTGAGCATTTTTTCAAGATTGAGAGCTTTTTCCTCATCATCCATTTTGTCCAATCGTTCCAGCGTGTAGATGTCATTGATATTAAGCTCTCGAAAACTCTTGGTAATTCCTTCATAGTCTAGATTGTCTTGGATTAGTTTTTTAACCTTCTGGCCGTATTCACCAAAAGTAGGAATGCTACCATCTCTAAAGGCTTCCATTGCTAAATTTTCAGAGCGGAATTCGTTGATAAAAGCAATATAGACACTGGTTACCCATTCAAAGGTCCTAATATATTGAGCTAAGAAAGGATCAGGAGAAAGGACTTCAAACAAGAGCTTTAATCTGGAGTACTTATCAGTGAAGTAACGCTGTTTACCTTCATTGTCTATAAAAATCTTGAGACAGGTTCTTAAATTCTCAATTGAAGGGTCTTCCTGGTTAATACCAGTAAAGATATCTTTAATCTCACCGAGTACTTCAAGAAACTCCTGCTTAAGATGATCCAAATCAATCATGGCAGAATCAATGATGCTTTCATCAAAATTCAAAGCATCATAAAGATTTCTAGTGATTCCGTAGTAATCAATAATCTTGCCGCAACCTTTGTTTGGATAGGTTCGGTTAGTTCTGGCAATGGCTTGCAAAAGATTATGGTCTCGCAGTGGTTTGTCCAAATACATAGCTTGTTCAATTGGAGCATCAAATCCTGTCAACAACATGTCACATACTAAGAGCAACTTAAGAGAACTATTGGAATCTTTGAACGATTCAATAATTTGTTCTCTTTGAGCTTTAGTGGTGTTATATTTCCTCAAGTGCTCCTTATCTAAGTTGGGATCACCAGAAGAATAAACCACCTCTGACCATTCAGGAGGAATCAATTCATCAAACAACTCTTTGTACCTGGCCGTTGATTCTCTGTCATAACAGACTATCTGTGCTTTAAAACCATTTGGCTCAATATAAAGTCGATAGTGATCTACGATATCCTGAGCAACTGCTCGCATCCGTTTATCTAATTTGATTAAGGCTTCCTTTTTACCAAACCGCTTCATCACTAGTTGTTTTTGTTCTTCAGATAACTCTGTGGTCATCTCGTCAAACTGTTGGTCCACTCGATCCTCATCTATGAAAAACTTAGACAATCTCGCCTCATAAGTAACAGGCAAAGTAGCTCCATCATCTATGGCTTGTTGAATAGAGTAGTAGTCAAGGTATCGTTCGCCCTCTTGGCCAAAGTTTCTATGGGTGTTGAGTGTTGTTTTATCGATTGGAGTACCTGTAAAGCCAAAGAAAAAGGCTTTTCCCATAGAGTCACGTAGTTTAATCGCTGCCACACCTTCGTTGGTTCTGTGTGCCTCATCAGAAAGCACAATCACATTTTCAGTAGGATTCTCCAAACCAAGTGGCAATTCATTGAATTTCTCAATCGTTGAGATGAAGATACCTCGTTCATCATTGGTGATTTTCTTCTGAAGATCACGCCTCGAAGTCACACGGATAACATTTCTACCGCCAGCGTTAACGAATGTGTCATAAATCTGATCATCAAGATCAATCCGATCTACCAAGACAAACACCTTGGGATTTTTTAGTTCTTTAGAAAACCTCAGCTTCCAAGCAGTAAAAAACATCGTCAGCGACTTACCAGATCCTTGAGTATGCCAAATTAAACCTCGTCTTTTCTCACCATCCTGGACTCTCTCCAAAATCTTATTGGTAGCCCTCAGTTGCTGATAGCGAGCCATCTTTTTAATGCGCCCATCTTTTGTCTGCTCAAATAAAATAAAGTTCTTGACGATGTCCAGTAGCCTCTCTTTAGAAAGTAAGGCCACCAAAGTCATCTCAAGTTGCCCACCGAGCTTTTCTTCTAATTCTTCATCTCGCCATTGTAAGAAATACTGCTCTGGAGCATAAGTTGTTCCATAAACAGTCTTGAGTCCATCGGTCGCAATGTTAAATAAGTTTGGCCAAAAAAGCTTCATTGCTACTCGCTCATAGCGTTTGATTTGCCCTATGGCGTTCTCATAACTCACGCTGGTCGAAGCGGTGGGGCTTTTAGCTTCAATATCTACCACCGGGATACCATTCAAAAAGATCATCACGTCAGTTCTGATGTTTTCCAGGTTACCCTCAAAATAAAACTGGTTAGTGACTACAAAGCGGTTATTCTCAATATTGTTATAGTCAACGACTGCATAATCCCTCATCTTGCCTGTAGCAGGATCTTTAATATTGATTCCATTGCGCAACAAGTTCAAGAAGCCTTCGTTAGAATCAATCTTTTTTACTTCTCTAACGACGCTTTGTATTTCTATATCGTCAGTCAAATCATTAATTCGCTTTATCGCTTCAGCGAGATGAGGAATAACTAAATACTGGTTCTCAAGATCACGCAAAAGAGCAAACTCCTCTGGCTTGATGAATTCATAGCCAAGAGTTTTGGATAAAAACTTTATGATGTGGTTTTCGACGGTGTATTGTTCGTTGAATTTCATAGATTTGCTATTTGTTTAAATTTTGTACCGGTGGAAGTAGACGATATGTGCCCAATACCTTTTATTCTTTCCACTATTTGTTTTGTGGGAAAATTCGGTTGCCAAAAATATTCATCAACCTCAAATTTTTTCAGCTTTTCTTTTGCCTTTTCATACAAATCTTTATTCTCATTTTTTTCACTATAAACAGCATGTCTTTCAGCAACTATCCTGGCTTTTTCTTTCCAATAGGTGGGTAAATTATATGCTTCATCCAATTCCAAATTAATTAATTTACATTCAGCAAAAAAATCGTCAATGAAACTAATTTCTGAATTATCCAAATCATTAGCAAACAAATATTTATGTTCTGTCCATGTACTGCTAAAGGGTAATTGCCGAATGTTTGATAAATTTACAACTCCACTTTTTTTAACTAACGAAAATATTTTTTCGCAGTCCAATATTTCAATGAAGATTACTCTTGCAATTTTTTGTTTCTCATCTCTTTTTTGCTTTAAGTAAATAAAATAGGCAGTTAAACCGGTTAAAATGGTTGCCAATCCAGCAAAAAATGGTGAGTTAAAAAATGGAATTAACCAGTTTAAGTCAATAACTATTTTCATACGATTTCTACTTTCTGATTAAAGATATCTTGCATTAGGCCATTTTTGAGTTGTTTTAACTTTACATTAAAACTCTGTTCAAGCTGAATCTTGTTGTCAATTGAAGACAGAATCTCAACTATTCTTTTTTGTTCTTGATTTGAAGGTATGGGAACTTCAACATCTTCTAATTTTTTTATAGTTAATGCTTTTTGACTTGAACCTCCAGATATATTATTGAGTTTGTCTCGATAATAGCTTGAAGCTATAATCATCTTTAAGTATCCTGGCTGAACGAAGTCTTTTAATTTCCTTATCCAAACAGAGTTCCCATCTTTGAAATAAAATGTTTCATCCTGAACTAAATAAACATTGCCAATTGTTCCAACTGCTGTAATTAGAATATCTCCTTTTCCAGGCGCACCGAATCTCTCCTTAAATGAATTAAATTTCTCAATTGAGATATAAAGGGTATCAGTTACAGGAATGTTTTTAGATTTCTTAATAATTTCAGTTGAGCGGTAAAACGGAATCCCAGCTTCTACATAATCTGAGACCATAACTCTTTTGCTAGATGTGACTTCAGAAATATCTTTTATCTTATATTTTTGGCCACTTATATTATTTTCTACAATTTCAGCAACAAGTCCCTTTTTCAATTTTTCAGCCTTTTGAATTATATGGTCTGTTTTCTTAATAGTTTCATCAATTGTAGATAAAATATCGGCAACTCTTGCCTGAATTTTCAGTGAAGGATTTAGTATCTTTATTTTGTTTAACGAGGCTTGATTTAACTTACCCCTAGTTGTTCCAGAAATGTAATTTCTCAAATCTGAGTAGTTTAAGTAATTCATTACGAACTGGATGTTTGCATCTTTTATCCTCAAAACATGAGCGTGATTGTTTACCCAACTTTTGCCGTTAATGATAAATGCCGTGTTAGCCCCACCTGACCAATCAGCTCCATCTTCACCAATGAGTAACAATTCTTCATCAAAAATATAGTCATCAACATAATCAACAATACCTGTTGCACCATAGTAGGGAATATCACCAGGTTTTCTTTTTAATCTAGCAACAGGTACTCTTTTACTATCTAAGTTTTCAGATATATCGCTTATTCTAGTTGTAGGCCATTTATTTATCATATTCATTTCTTAAACAAACCGATTATTGAATCAAATCCGTACTTAATGGGAGCTAATAACGTCTTTCCTACGGATATAACTACTAATCTTGCTCTCCAAGGATAAGCTGCCCCACACTCATGACAGTTCCATGGAACCTCTTTTTTAGTAAGATCCAATACACTATCTGAATGGTATTTACCCCGAATTTTTGCTTGGCAATCCAAACATTTAGTAACTGTTTCACTACCACACTTATCACACCGCTTCTGCCTATGGTTTGGTGAAGAATCGTAGTAGCCGGTAATTTGATTGCCGCACCTGCTACACACTTGCATAGTGTCGTAATAATTACTCATTCCTCCAGCTCCTTTCTCTTCTGCGCTGTCAACTTTTTCACTCTAGTCTTGGCTCTTCCAACACCATCTGGAGTAGGTAGTTTCTCCGGCATAGTGCCTCCCAACTCACTAATTGTCTCTCGTACCTTCTTGCCGACGTTGTAATGTGCCTGGTTAGCCCTGGCTTCACCTTGAATTTCTTCTCTCTTGATTTTGGCATCTGTCTGAGTGGCACGAAATAAATTAGCCGCTAACTCTTCGCTGCCCATGTGGTCCAAAATCTTCTGACTCTTCTTGAGCTTCTTCTGCTTGTGAATATCTTGCACCTTCCGTCCGCCATACAAGCCCATATAGCCGTAGTTGGTAAAAACGCCATAATTTTTGACTCCAGCTTTGGAAGCTGTTTCTGCTAAGTGCTTGTTGTGTGTGGTGACCTCACCTCTCAAAAATAATCGTTTTTGGTCCTCAATCAGCTGCTCTTGAACTTCCTGTTTTCTGGTTTGAATAGCAAAGTATGTTTGCCCTAAAGCTACTATTGCCTTAGATGGATCAGCATTTTGTACTACCAGGTAGCAGGCATACCGAGACAAGTGGGTGTCAGTAATTTCTCTTGATGCGGTTTTACCGACTTCGATCATGTCGGTGACATCACCGAAATGATCTTTAACCGATTGTCCGCTGTTTTTACAGGCTTCCTTAGCTTTTTTAAGAACCGTTTCAAAGTTGCGATAGTCCTTGTACTCCAAAGCCTTAGCCAACTGCCGAGCAGACCAGTATTCAGACTGGTACTCATTTGTACGTTTAATTTCTTCGAAAATAACTGGTTTATTTGTCATAGCCTAGCTCCTTAATAAAACCTGTAACCTTTTTATCGATTTCGTCTCTTTCAGTTTCCAGCTGCTTAATTTCACCCCAAACCTGTTTAACATCAATCACTTCTTGCTCATCACTGGAATCAATATAGCGTCTGACATTGAGATTAAAATCATTTTCCTCAAGTTCATCCATGTCAACAACGCGAGCATATTTCTCTACATCTTCGTATTTGTCATAAGACGAAATAATCTTATCTATATCCTTTTTTCTCAGGGTATTTTGGTTTTTGCCTTCCGCATAGTCACGCTCAGCATCAACAATCAGAACCTTGCCTTTTTTATGCTCGAGTTTATTTCTGTTAAAAATTAAAATAGCGGCTGGGATACCAGTGCCATAAAACAATTTAGAAGGCAGAGCAATTACTGCCTCCAAAAGATCGTTTTTGATAATCTGCTCACGAATCCGACCTTCGCTACCTCCCCGGAAAAGAACTCCGTGAGGAAGAACCACACCGGCTCTGCCATTGGCATTCATTGATTTCAAGATATGTAGTACGAAGGCGTAGTCAGCATTTTTCTTCGGTGGCTGATCGTAACCCTCAGTACGGCCATACTTGTCACCTTTAAATAGTTCAAATTCCCAGTCTTTAATGGAGTAAGGAGGATTCGCAACCACAATATCAAAAGTCTGGAGGTTGCCCATGTTGTTCAAGAATTGAGGATTCGCCAAAGTATCACCTCTCCTAATATCAGCACTATCAAGTCCATGTAAAAACATGTTGATCTTGGCAATGGCAAAAGTGCTAATGTTAATCTCCTGACCATAAAGATAAAGAGTTCTGGCAATTTGTTCACCTGATTTGTCTTTGAGATAGTTGTAGGCTTCAAGTAAAAAACCAGCAGAACCTACTGTGGGATCGTAAATGTGATCCTTCTTGTGAGGCTTAACAATGCCAATGATGATCCGTTCAACCTCTCGAGGTGTATAGAACTCTCCGCCCTTTTTTCCTGCGTCCGCCGCAAACTGTTTGATAAGGTACTCATAAGCATCACCCAACAGATCAGAGCTGATGTAATTGCTACCAAAGTTGTATTGAGAAAAATGATTAACCAATCTTTGAAGTGTCTCATTAGGGAAGCGGTCCTTGTTGGCAAAATCTAGATCATCAAAAATCTTATCTAACTTGGGACTATTAACGTTAGTAATCTTGTCAAAGACATCATTGAGCTTCTGCCCAATGCCCTCTGAAGTTTCGGCGATCATCAACCAACTGCAGTCCTTGGGTACTTGAAAACGGTGATTGTAATCAGCGGCGGCCAGAGTCTTGTCATTATATTCATCCATCACACTCTGATATTCTTCATCCCAAACATCGCTGATTCGTTTATAAAATAACAGGCCAAAGATATATTTTTTGTAGTCGGAACTATCGATTTTACCTCTCAAGATATCTGCTGACTTCCATAAAAACTGCTCAAGCTGGGCTAAAGTGAGCTTACTACTCATTTCCTCTGCTAAAAGCTGAATATCTTGCTTTCGATATTTACGGTCTTGTCTCGGTCCAACTCTAAGAGGAGTGAGTTTGCCAGCTTTTTCCCAATTTCTCAAAGTATCGCGGTGAATTTTGAATAAATCAGCTACTTCGCCTATGGTTAAAAGGTCTGGTGTGTCTTCCATAACTTTTTGGGTAATGCTTTTGCTCATGTTCTCAATAATATTAGTATTTTAGAAAATGTCAATAAATATCTTTCATAGGTGTTCATAGGTTAAGTTGAAAAATCAGTTGTCCGCGAATTCCGGACAACTGTACGTTTTTTCGTACAGTTGGTGATTCGCTTCATTTTGAACTGTCAAGAATTCCTTGACAACTGCGCCTGATTCAAGCTCACAAACACGAGCCCTGAGCCATTGTGGCCAAGTTTACGAGGCGCTTGCCGTCTGGTTGGGCTAGTTATACCCTGGAAACAAAATCTGGAGAATTTGAAAGCAATTATCGAAAGCTAGTAGCTACAATCTTTAATCAGTGCCCAACTTACTGTTTGACCACCCTCTGATCGAGCAACCACGCAACGCATTGTTCCTTTAAACCACCTATACTCAAAAGTAAATAGAACCAGGAAGAATAAAATGACTAGCAACATAGGTACGCGGTAAGTAAGTATTTTCTTCATACTCATATTCTACGACAGCTTAAAGCTTCTCTATCTCCCAGCCATCATTGTCATACACAATCACCTGACCACCTTGAGTGATGGTGAGGCTGACAGTTGGGTAGCGGGTGTTTTTGATTGAAGCACACCAGACACCATCGTCTCGCTGATAGGCAGTTTCTAGGGTCTGGTCCGTGTCTCCACACTGCTCGTACTCCTCTGTGTGAGGGCTTTCATAATCAACCCACCTTACAAAGAAGTTACCAGGTTTGGTGCCTTCAAATTCATAGGTCATCTGAGTGATATCAACACCCAGAACATCCTGATGCCCTGTCATGAATTGCTCAACCGCCGGCCGGATGGCTTCGGCAGAAGTGTAGCGGGGAGTGTTATCGTATTCCGGTTGTGGATCAAACCAGCGAGAATCGTCATCGTTAGTACCCCATCTGCGCTCAACCTCTCCAACTTCAACAATGTAATTGGTATTGGGATCAACAGTAAAGCCAAACCCACCAGCAGAGTAATGTTCTGAAGCAGGACTAGAGTAATCGGTCCCAGTATCATCAGGCTTACCATTAAAACGACTACAAAGAAACTCAACTGGCATATCAGAGGATCCTAGGAACTTCTGAATATTGGATACCGCTTGTTCACGCTCTTCTGCAGAGCGGGCAGTAAGCAAGCAAAACTTCTCTCGGGCTTCTTTGTAAACCTGAGAGTCCTTATTAGAATTTTTCTCCATCAGTGCCAGCAATTCTGAGATTTCTGTAGCCTTTTTTAACTCAGTCGATTGGTTACCTAAAAGAAGCTTAAACGAATCTCCAAATGTGACTTTATTATGGCAGCTGGTGTAATAGTCCCACTTGTCGCCATCCATCTGGGTTGTGATCGGGAATTGCATATGAGTTTGAGCTAGACAGTACTGATCCTTGGCTCTCTCTAATTTGAAATAGCCAACAACAGCAAGAACCAAAGTAATAACAATAGCTCCAACAAGCAGTAAACGATTTTTAGATTTTTTCATTGTCATATTCATATTATCCTCCTTTATTCAAGGTTTGCCGATGTTAGCTTCGTTAGCCATCGGTTGTCAAATTTCAAATCAGTTTCACTAAAACAACTATTTTCACTTAATAGTGAAAGTACCCGACTTAGTGAAAATCACCAGAGGCAATTTACACAAATAAACAGTAACTACCACAAAGTTTATTGAGATAAACATAAGACTCCGGCTAGGCTGAACATAGCTAATTCGATTTTCGAAATACCTATGTCACAGTCGCCATATAACTCTACCCATTATTTGACCAGTGATCTTGCATTGGTCACCACCCTTTCTCTCAAATTTCCCATTGAAGAAATCGACAGATTCAATCCCCGCAAGGCAGTGTTTGTCTTTCGCAGGAGTTCTGAATTGGAAAATTTAGCCGATCAGTTTTTCTCTAATCAATTCCAGATTTCTCCCCAAGTTTTCTTTAACCAGTTGCGCGATGTTAAGAATCGTTTGTATGCAGAAAAACGACCATGGTAAGCCGACAACTATTACTCGAGCTGAGGAAAATTATTGAAGAAGACTATGAAATCAAATTGACCTTGGCCGAAGTCACAAAGGCAGCCGTGACGCTAGTCAGTTTTGCTGAAACAGCCATGAAGATCGAAGCCAAGCGTAGTGGTCCCTAAATCAACTGTAATCACTACAACAAATGTACCCAGAAAACATGGGTCAAAGAGCCGGGGACCGAAGAACAACTCTTAGCTGGCTTTGAGAATCTGCGAATTAAAAATAAGCGAATCACCGAATGGCTCAAAAAAGCACTCAAAGAAATCCACCGAGATGAGGTTGAGTATCACAACAACACTGTAGGTGAGCTGGAAACCCGCTACGAGGCTGTTGGTAGACGAATGGACAAGTTGTACGACGACAAACTCGATGAGAAAATCACCCAGGAGTTTTATAACCGAAAGTTCAAACAGTATTCAAAAGAAAAAGACGAATTAACAGAAACTATAAAAAGACACTCTACCGCCAGTACTGGCTACTTAAACTTAGGCATCAATCTCTATGAACTTTCCCAGAGAGCCAGAGAAATCTACCTCACCGCCAAAAAGAAGGATATGTTGGACGAACAACGCGCCCTGATCAGGATGGTTTTCAAGAAACTCATCTTAGACGAAGATAAACTCAGCTGGGAGTACTCCCGAGCCTTTAAGATCCTGTCAGAAGCAGTCGATAAGACAAATTGTTCTAAAGTGGAAAATCTGGAGGATTTGGAAAAAGAAACTTTCGAACATCAAGAATTGCCCGACAGTTCAACAAAAAAGGACGCTTTGTTGCCTCTGCGTCCCATCTGGCTCCCCGGGCTGGATTCGAACCAGCGACCTTGAAGTTAACAGCTTCCTGCTCTACCGCTGAGCTACCGGGGAATAAAAGAACCCTCTCATTCTACCGTAAAACTAATAAAACCTCTACCTCTCCAGCCTCAAAAAAACTTTATCTCTTCCCCTTTTTCTCAAAAAACAGCATATAAACCACCGGCAATATCCCCACGCTATTTATCACCAACATTGCCACAAACCATCCCTGTTGGCCTTTCTTTGCCGCCCGCCACATTCCCATACCTCTTAAAATCACATCTGCAAGCACCAACAACACCAGCATCGTCCACCATCCACCCATTGCCGCCTCCATCACTTCCCAGTTTCCTCTCATCGGATTCTTGATAGCACCATATTAACCAAAGACAACATCACCGCTGCCAGTAGCGCTACCCAAAAACTCACAATCTCAAATCCTGGTACCAATCTAGCCGTCAACATAAGTAGCAACGCATTAATCACAAAGGTAAACAAGCCCAGCGTTGCAACATTCACCGGCAACGTTAGTAATACTAGTAAGGGTCTCACTAACATCGCCATTATCCCCCAAACCACCGCCACCACCAGTAAAGCCTCCCATCCTGTAATCTCCACTCCAGGAATCAGGTAAGCTACTACATAAAAAGCAATCGCATTTACAACTAAACTTACCAACATACCCATATCCTATCATTTCTTTTTCCCCTTGCAAACTTTTTTATGAGCCATATAATCACCCCTGATGGCAGTCCCAAAAGCAGAACGAAACCACGTAGAAAACCTTCGCGGTAAAGACGGCAAACTCCGTGTCATCGATGCCTCCATGTACTCCGGCAAAACCGAACGCCTCATCACCATGGCCAAACGATTTGAACGCTCTGGCATCCCCATCCAAGCCTTCAAACACCCCATTGATAATCGCTACAACGGCCACACTACCCTAAACTCCCACTCTGGTCTCTCCCATCCCTGTGAAGCCTATGCCCATCCTTTCGAGGTCTATCAACACATTAATCCAGAAACTCTAGTTGTTCTCTGGGACGAAGCCCAGTTCTACACTGACCCAGAAGACCCCAACAAAGCCCACGAACTTCACCAAGCCATGATCCTCACTGTCGAACAACTGGTTCATGAAGGTCGCCTAGTTGTCATCGCCGGTCTCGGCCTCGACTTTAAAGGTGAGGGTTTTGGTCCCATGCCCGAACTCCTAGCCCATGCCAGCCAAGTCGAAAAGCTAACTGCCGTTTGTGCTCACTGTGGCTCACTCGATGCCGATCGCACCCAACGCCTCATTGATGACCAACCCGCTCCCTACAGTAGCCCTCTCATCGTTGTCGGTGCCCAAGAAAACTATGAAGCCCGTTGCCGAGACTGCCATGATGTTCCTGGCGCCCCAAGCTTTCACAATCTCCTCGCTTCCTTTTTGGAAGAATAACTCTTAAAGATAATCCTGCAATTTTTTCTTTGATGATGGATGGCGCAATTTTCTTAATGCCTTAGCCTCAATCTGTCTAATTCGCTCTCTGGTCACTCCAAACTCTCTACCCACCTCTTCTAAAGTCATCGGTTTCTCCCCATGCAATCCAAACCGCATCTCTAATACTTTCTTCTCCCGATCAGACAACGAATCCATCACTTCCTGTACATTTTCCTTAAGCAATCTCTGAGAAGTCTGGACATAAGGTGAAGCCTGTGTCTCATCGGGAATAAAATCACCCAATAGCGAATCCTCTTCATCTCCAATCGGTGTCTCCAGTGAGGTCGTCTTCTGAGCAATCTTAAAAATCTCCCTAACTCTATCAGGATCTATCTCCAGCACACTTCCCACCTCTTCCGGAGTAGGTTCTCTGCCCAGTTCTTGCATCAACTGCCTCTGTGTCTTCATCAGCTTGTTGATCGTCTCCACCATGTGAACCGGAATTCGAATCGTCCTTGCCTGATCTGCAATCGCTCTAGTGATCGCCTGTCTAATCCACCAAGTTGCATAGGTTGAAAACTTAAACCCCTTGGTCCAGTCATACTTCTCTACCGCTCTAATTAGTCCCTTATTTCCCTCTTGGATTAAGTCCAAAAAGCTCATTCCTCTGCCGATATACTTCTTTGCAATCGACACCACCAATCTCAAGTTACTCGAGGTCAACTTCTCCTTTGCCTTTACATCTCCCTTATCCACTCTCTGCGCTAAAGAAATCTCCTCCTCTCGAGCCAACAAAGGAATCCGACCAATCTCCTTTAAATACATTCTTACCGGATCCTTAATCGCCTTATCATCCAAGGCCGTCAATGCCTCAAGCTCCTTTTCAAGCTCCTCACTTACCTCGCTTACCTCAACCTCTTCACCTTCCTCCACCGTCTCAAATACATCAATCTCCTCCTTCAATAACTGATCATAAAGCTTGTCCACCTCATCAATATGTTCCTCAGCCTCAGGAAATAGACGCAAAATATCCTCCTGAGTCACAAACCCCTGTTCGCGGCCCTGTTCCAGCAATCCTTCCCAACTGATGGTTTGCTTTGGGATCGTTATCTTATTCTTCTTAGTAGCCATCCTTTATACCAACTGAAAAAATCCACCCCTTTCTTTGGGTGGTTCATCAAACTGCGCCTAATATATCATTGCTTCTCATCTTTTTCAAACTTTAGCTATTTTTTTGCTCAATCTCACCACTTTATCCCGAAGCTTAGCCACTCTCTCATCGTCTCCCTTTTCCTCTGCCTCAACCAACTCTTTCCTTAAGCTCTCCATCACCTCTCTCCACCTTTTTTTTCTCCACTGTTCTACCACTTCACGTAAATCTCTCTCTGCCCTGTCTTCATCAACCTCCTGAATATATGCCTCCTCTGCCAAGCCTCTCAGCTCTGCCGGCAGTGATTTAATAAACTCAACCACCCTTTTCTTACTTCCAAACCACTCCTTAACCACTCTTTGTAAACTATCCTCCATTAAATCCACCACTTCTTCTAATACTCCCTCACCTTTCTCCTTATCTAACCGCAACAACAAAGCCAATATCTGTCTCTCCATTCCACTACCCCTGTCCTTCACCTCGCTCACATCCTCACTCATATTTTCTCCTCGCACCACACTCATCCTCCCCACTCTGGACATCTCACTTAAAACCACCTCTGTCTCCACCTCCAAAACTCTCGCCAACTTCTTTGCATAATGCATTCTCATCACTTCATTCTCGATTCTTGCCAGCACTGGCACCACTTCCTCACTCATCCTCCGCTTGTCTTGTGCCTGACCACCACCATATCGCTCCACCGCACTCTCGATATAGTAATCATATACATCCACCGCTCGCTCCACCATCTTCCGCCACTCTCCTGGTTTTTCCCTAGCCACATCATCAGGATCCTTGCCTCCACTTACCTTCACCACCCGCACATACATGCCCTCCTTCTCAGCCAACTCAATCGACCTTCTTGTCGCCGCCTGACCAGCACCATCTGCATCCAACGCCAATATCAAATTCCTCGTCATCCTCCTTATCAGCCTTATCTGCCCCTCAGTTAAAGCCGTCCCTTTCACTGCTACTGTTTCTCCCACACCCGCCACAAAACTACTAATCATATCCATCTCACCCTCCACTAACACTACTCGATCCTTTTCTCGTATAGCTTGCTTGGCTTGATAAAAACCATACAACATCTCTGACTTGTGATACACCTCAGTCTCGGGTGAGTTAATATATTTAGCCCCCGCTTTCTCATCAGCCCCTGGCATTACTCTACCTGCCAATCCCACAACCCTTCCCCTGTGATCAATTAATGGAAAAACCACCCTGTCCCTAAATCGATCATATGCCTTGTTCTCTCCCGTCTTGACCACCAAACCAGCTTGTTCCAGCAAATCAATCTTGTAACCCTTCTTACCCACCAAATACTTCACTAAACCATCCCACATGGGCAATGCATATCCCAATCTAAAACTCTCTATCACCTTCTCGTTTAATCCTCTTCCAGACAAATACTTTCTCGCTTCTCCCCCCACTTGGTGTTTACTTAACAAAAAATGATAATACTCAGCTGCCGCCTCATTCACAGCCAACAACTGATCTCTTACCCCTCCCTCTTGCTTACGCTCAAATTTTAAAACCACACCTGCCTTCTCAGCCAACATCTCCAGTGCCTCCCTAAACTCCACCCCTTCCACCTCCTGAATAAAGGAGATCGCATCGCCACCCTTTCCACACCCGAAGCACTTGTATATCTGCAGCTCCGGATTAACCATGAATGACGGCGTCTTTTCCTGATGAAACGGACACAAACCCTTAAAGTTCCTCCCTGCTTGCTTTAGGTTCACATAAGACCCCACCAACTCCACAATATCGATTTTTGCCTTAATCTCTTCTATTTGATCCATATCTTCTCCCCTGTTGCGATAGTATAACCTCTACGCAGTACAAACCTTGTCAATATCATACACTCCACCCTCCCACAACCTTAATTTTACCCGAAGTTAGGGTATAATAACGTGAGGCTAAAGGACGAAATCATGGCCTATGCGTTAGCAACACAAGAGTTTCTAACGAATTATCAATGCCCTCGTAGTTTAACGGACAAAACACGGCCCTGCGGAGGCTGAGCTACAGGTTCGATTCCTGTCGAGGGCGCATCCATATCCATTAGGTGGGGTGCAGGAGTGGTTGAACTGGTCGCTCTCGAAAAGCGATGTAGGCGCAAGCTTACCGTGGGTTCGAATCCCACCCCCACCGCCAAATCTCATCCCCTCAAGCCCTCATAGTTTAATGGATAAAACAACGGTTTCCGGAACCGTAGCTGGAGGTTCGATTCCTCCTGGGGGCACCACCTCTCTCCATGCACCCAACCCCCCATTGACTCACCATCCGACGTGATAAAATACTATCAGGAGGCGGTCGTGAACCACAATTACCCCAGCCATAACAATTCTGGACCTCCCACAGGTCCAAGCCGCTCTTCGGTCTCAGTTTTCCCACCATCCAAACTCCAAGATCTTGCCAGAGAAGCCCGTTCGATCATCTTTGAAACCAAAACTGTTTTTCCCTTCGATCTTTTTCCCAACACCCTTACCATCTGTCCCAACCGCATCACCATCACCGACCATGGCTTCCTCTACAGCGATGAATATCCCCTCCCTATCGAAGTCATCACCGGCGCCCGCCTCTACAAAACCTTACTCTTCGCCTCTCTTACCATCGAAACATTCGGCTACCGTAAGCCCCCTCCTCTTAAATACTTAAGAGTCGATCATGCCCGTTTAGCTAGAAGATATATCCTAGCTCTCATCGAATGCTATCGACAAAACATCGATCTCTCGCATTACCACCCCACCGAACTTCGTCTATTACTAAAAGAAATTGGCATGGTCCGCGAAGGTCAACTCAAAGGCCATCAACTCTAACTCACGCCTTGGTATAATAAACAAACTCCGGAGGAGTCAGATAGCGGTCCATTCTGCCTGCTTGGAAAGCAGGTGTGCGCAAGCACACGTGGGTTCGAATCCCACCTCCTCCGCCCCGTGTAACCTATCTACTCCAACGGAACTTTCTCATTAAACCAACTCACCATCTTGTCTATTCTCGTCACAATAGGCACCTCCCACTCCAAATACTCACTCAATACCCTCTTAACATCATTTTCATTCACTCCACCACTCTTAGGCAACACCATTACCAATCTTGTCGGCCACCGTCGATACGTCATCACGTGCAACACCTTTCTGCCTTCCTGTTCATCAATCCAATAATTGCCCAGCTCATCCCACACGTATCTTGCTCCCTCAGTCACTATTCCTTTATTCGTAATCTGATGCATAACCATCCTTGGCTCTGCATTAATCAGCGCATACCCTACAAACAAAATTGCCGCCACCACCAACACCGGCATAATTCCTTCAATGAAAAACAGCACAATGCCTACTAAAATCGCCAATACCATCATCGTGCTATAAAAATCCCTCGACTTCTTTATAGCCAACCTCTCCTCAGCTTCCCACCGCAACAACTCCCTCTCTTGACCATAATCCTGAACTGTCTCCCCTTTCTTTTTCTCCATACTTTGATCGTATCATTTTTGCTCATCCTCAAACATCGCCCCAACCGATCCACTCAGTAACCGCAACGCCATCAACTCCATCCACACTAAAGACAAACCAATACCCAAACGCTGCACTAAACCCAAATACCCTGTCATGGTAGGCAGAAACATAACCGGACCCGCCATCATCGACCCCAAACCCAACCAAAATGAGGCCAACCCCCATCCCCTTCCCCACTTCTTCGCTACCACCTTGGCCGCCAACATTGCCGCCAACGGCATCAAAATCGAGGGAGGTGTACTCATCACTGAATGCATTCTCCCCACCCAACTCACATCAACACAACCCGCATCACACGGAAAAAAACCCACCAAAAACATAAATATTCCTCCTCCCAACAAACTTACCGCTGCCAGCACCCCAACCTTATCCTCCTTCCACAATCTACCCAAACTCAAAGCAAACAACACCGTCATCACTCCCAACAGAGAAAAACCAAATATATTCATTGTTCCCATATATGGAGACTCCACCCCTCCCAACTCACTCATGCTCTGTCTCACCGGATTATATCCCTCCCACCTATGCCCCAACCACATCAATAACAAACCATAAATCACTGGTCCCAACACCCCTGCCCATACTCCCAATCTAATTACTCTTTTTCTCATTGTGCGGAGGAGGTGGGATTCGAACCCACGAAGCCCGAAGGCTAGGGCTTAGCAAGCCCTTAGAATTGACCACTATCTGACTCCTCCATCACGGCTAATTATACCCCAAGTTTCTTCAATAACCTGTAATTAGAACTACCCACCACCTTAAAATACTTATTAACACCATCAGAACCATATATCCAGACCTTATTACCACCCGCAAAGCGAGGACTCACCCCAATTCGATGTAAAAAACTATACACAAACTCCAATAACGGCACTGACCTGTTAGTTAAACAAACCTTACGATAATGATAGCTTTTACCCTTAACACCATATGAATGGTCAAAAACTCCACCATCAGTATCCATTAATCCACGAACACAGCACTTTGAGTATTCGTAACTGTTCCGAACCCATGCCGGAACACCTACTTGTCTCCTCACCTTGTCGCCAACACTCAAATCAAAATCTGACAACAACTCCACCAGACCCACGCCTGATACTACTACATCAACAGCTTTAACATTCTTACGTTTCCACACTGATGGCTCATAACCGAACAAGTCCCTAATAAGATTTTTTACATACTCAACATATCTCCTGTCAGCCACCGAGTTAAGAGTTATCCTAAGCTGATTTCGTGTTAATCCCCCATCACCCAATACAATCCCAACAAACTCAGCCAAAGCACTAGATTTTTCTGGACTCTTAAAAACATTTCTTACTCTCAAACCCAAACTCCGATAGTAGTCAGGATTCGCCTTAATCCGTCTCTGGCACTCCACACCACCCCTACTTCTGTCTTCCCGAGTCAGTCTCCCAAAATATCCATACTTTCTATACTTCACCAAGGCTGCCCTTCTACCATTGATCCTCCCACTCCACCATTCCTCTCTCTTCTCGACAATATGTGGAACGACAACGTTAAACTTCTTGCTCAACGCGCTTACTGCTTCTTCTTGTGGTAAAAACTTACCCCGCGCCCAATCACCATATTGTCTCCCACCAATCCCAACCATCTTTCCTAAAGCATCCCTATCCAGCCCTGACACTTCCTTAATCTCCTTAAAAAAAGAGATCTGATCGACCAACTGAAAAACCAACCTGGTCATACCAATACCCTAACAAAACCCAAACACGCAGTCAACCACCTGGCGGAGGGTACAGGATTCGAACCTGTGCGGGTGTTAACCCACTAGTTTTCAAGACTAGCGCCATAAACCACTCGGCCAACCCTCCAATCTGCTCATTTTACCATTATTTAGCCTCATTAACCTGCCAAGGCCCACCCACCCACCCATCTTGCACCTCCCTTCTTAAGTACCTTAGCTACCTCCTTCATAGTTCCTCCTGTTGTCACCACATCATCTACCACCACCAATCTCTTCCCCTTAATCAACTCTATATTTACCAATTCAAATGCTCCCGAAATCTCCCTTTCCCTCTCTTTTTTCCCCATCTCTGCCACTGGCCTGGTCGCTTTTCTTCTTTTAACCACTTCCAACACTTTGACACCCCAACTCTCTGCCAAAATCTCAGCCAATACCGTCGCTTGATTAAAACCTCTCCAGTTCTCTCTTACTCTATGGAGTGGTACCGGCACCACTCCATCCACTCCCATAAAAACCCGTCTCCTTCCATACTCTCCCACACACTCTCCAAGCAGCTGTTGTCTAAATCTGTACTTAACTGCCTTAATTACCCTCTGCATCAATCCTTCATACCTAAAAACTCTAAAAACTGCATTCAACCCCAGCTTCCTACAACACCTCCTGTGAGTCCGACCACCAATCGAACCTTTTCTACACTCAACACAAACCTGCCTCGCCTTAACTAACCTAAATCTACACCCCTCACACAACTCCACCCCCTCCTTACCACAACCAACACACTTAACTGGAAACAACCACCCCCATCCTCTCACTCTTATATCCTAAACCAAAAAAAAGACGCCCCCTAAAGGCGCCTTTCTTTTCTTGGTGGAGACGGTGGGAGTCGAACCCACGTCCGCAAACAATCTTTAATCAGCTTCTACAAGTTTAGTCTGTCTTTACTACTACCCGACAACAACCGACAAACAGGTTTCATTATCAGGAGATGATTTTTTTACTTAAGAAAGACTCAATCACCTTCTTTCCTGCAGCTTGAGTATTTTCCACTCCTAGAGTTGCCCCAAGCATCTCCTCTAAGCGTGTCTTAGGCAGCGTAAGCGAAAGCGAACGCAGCTTCAGAAGCGGGCTCACCTAAAGGTGAGTCGCTGGCTGAGATGATTTTATCCTCAGTTGTTTTTTTAAGCCGTTTTACGAGTTGTGCTTGGCTCGACTTGCTGCTGTCAAAGTTCATCCACGTCAAAATCCTGACGTCCCCAATACAAAACATTCTATCATCTTTAGCCTCAAAAATCAACTAAATAGCCCGATATACCAACTACTAAGCCCTTATCTCTTTAAACCACGTAATTATCTCCGTCAAATCAGTTCCTACAATACCCATACCCGATGCTTTAATCACCAGTTGCGCTGTAAACAAATCAAACTCAGACTCATCCAAATTTTTAAGCACTCCTTTCAGAGACTTCTGCACATCATCCTTTTTTTGGATTTTTTTCAAAGCTGCCCCCCACTCAAACCCCTCAACACAATTAGGTACTACCTTACTCCAAAATTTATCCGCCAACTTTAATTCACTCAATTTAACCTCCTCTTTTTATAAGCTTGCTCTATTTCTCTCTTCTCACTTCTCTTCCTCAACTCCTCCCTTTTTTCGTACTTCTTCTTCCCCCGAACTAGAGCCAGCTCCACTTTTATTAAACCATGACTATTATAGCACTTTAGAGGCACCACCGTCAAACCTTTTTGCCTCATTTTACCCACCATCTCACGCACCTCATCCCGCCTCAAAAGCAGCTTCCTTCGCCTCACTGGATCATATTCATCGTCACCCGCATACTCATACGGACTTATCTGCATTCCAACCACCCAAACCTCCTCTTTTCCGTTATCATCCAACACCACTACCCGCGAACCGCTCATCGACAACGCCCCCTTCTTCGCACTCTTAACCTCAGCACCCGTCAGCACTATTCCAGCCTGCCACTTATCTAGCACCTCATAATCACTCAAGGCTTTCTTATTTACCACTTTCATGACCATATTCTAACTCAACTTTGACAAACATCATATTATAAGATATACATTACATGAATCGCACATCAAAAATGAAAGGAGCACGTCATGGACCTCTACGACAAAAGTGGTAATTACGTCGGATCCGTAGATAAAACAGGCGTAATTGACTTGGGAGACTTACTCTCAAGCGAAATCGGATACTTCATCCTCTTCCCAGGACTAGGAATACTAAGCCTTCTAATATTCCTCGTCTTCTTCCCTATCAAAACCACACTCCTTCTCATTCATTTTCTTGAAGGGGGCACGATCGAAGAGGCAAAAGAAAGTTGGGGTGCAGGTTTTTACGTCTATCTGCTCATCTACATCTGTATCGCGCTGTGTGTTCTCGCCCTCTACATACTTCTCCATTTATTTGGAGTTCTCCCTCCAACAAAATGAGAGAAACATCAAGACTGATCCCAAACGATCAGTCTTTTTTTATCAAGCAAAAATACCTTCACGACAGATATCAACAAAACCACTCCTATATCCCCACCACCCACACCTCACCCTCAATTACCACCACCAATCTACCTCTCTCTTCATCAAAATCTACCCCCCCTGCCCTACCAAAACCCTCCCAAACCAATTTCTGTAAGTAATCTCCACTCTCTCTATCAAACTCAACCACCGCCCCCATCTCTCTATCCCAAACCCACACCCTACCTCTCTCCTCGCTTACCATTATCTTTTCAGGCTTTTGCCACTCCTCAACTGGCTTTAATTCATAATCAACTACTAAGCCTTGGTTTAATCTCACCACCTCCCCATTACTCGCCAACAACCACACCTCTCCATCAATGGCCATATCCATCACTCCACTCATATCCACCACCACACCAGGCGACAAAAATCGCCTTCTCTTACCATAACCTTCCCCTGTTCCTGGAAACCTAAACAAGTCATCCCCAGCCACCACATACGCATTAATCCCATATCCCTCCACCAACCTACCTTCAACTCCTTCCATATCAAGCCTTGCTGTCTCTTCTCCTTCTTCACTCACCACAACCACATCACTCCCGTTTAGAGCCAAAATCTCCTCATCTGCCCCCGCAATATCCACCACCCCACTTAAACTTTCCCCTCCAGCCACCACCTCACCACTTTTATCACTCAAACTTACTCTCACTACCGCCCTCTCATCCTCACCCCACAAATACACCCACTCATCCCGAACATCCACTCCCTCCATCTTTAACCCCTCCTTAAACACCCCAGCATCCAACCACACCTGCCCCTCTGTCCTCACCTCACCACTCACCTCCCACCACACCTCATCGACTCTCTTGGCCAACTCCGTCCATTCCTCACTCAATCTACCTTCTGCAAATCTATCTCCCTGACTCACTATCTCTTCTTTTGCCTCCATAACCAAACTCCTTGATCTCACCGCGTTCACACTCTTTAGTCTTACCGCCTCCTCCAGCGCATACTCAATCGGTTCGCTCACCCCCTCAAACTCCTCACGTTCCTTCATTACTGATCTTCTTCCAGCTCCAACCACCACACTAACTAAAAATATCACCAAAAACACACTCCCTAACACCATCGCCCACCGTCTCTTTCCACTCTCTTCACTTCGTAACACAATTCCTCTACCACCCAATCCCAACTTTCTCTTTAATCTAGCCATACCTCTCTTCCAACCAGGTTCTTCATTAACTACCATCACCTGTGCTTTTGATGGCTCTATCCCGCTTATATCAGACTCAACCAACTCAATAATACCCTCTTGCTCATTATCAATAACCTCCTCTGTTAACTTAATTCTTTTTACCTTTACCACCAAACCCGCCACCTTAGCTCCATCCTCCATCTCTCCCATCTTAGCCACCATCTCAACCTCACTCGCCCCCTCACTCCAAATACCATTCACAAATTCCTCACTCCCTATCACCAGCTCATCCTCTTCCAGCAACCAACCAGACACCGCTTCTCCACCGCCCCAAACTTCCACTCTCTCTCCCCCCCTCACTAACACCACTTTCATACCTCCCCAGCCTCCTATGTACACTCCTCGCTTACCCTCATCATCAACTAATACCTGACCCACCACTACGCTTCCAATATCTCCTATCTCACCTCTTAATCTGTCCACCTGTTCAACCACCCACTCCCATCCTTCTTTCTCACCCAACACAAAACTCTCCACCACCTCCTCCATCAATCCTCTCCCCTTCTCCTTCACTCCCTCCTCACCGTTCATCACCTCCTCCAAACTCATTACCACCAACATCGCCCGACCTTTATCACCACCACTCTCCCAACGCACCTGAGACCAAACCTCATCACTAGCACCACCCACCACCTGCTTCCACTCAACTCCCAGTCTCTTATCTCTCATACCTCTATATTAACAAGCCCGCCCTAATCAAACTAATCCCAATCCTCCAAAAGGTTAAAGTGTTCCCATCGCCCAAATCAATCCTACAGCTGCTCCAGCCATTAATCCTAAACCCATCACCTTCAAAGGCACTTCTAACACTCCATTTAAGGTTCTCGCCATCAACACGATCTGTCTCCACACAATCACTGAAAAAATCAAATACACCCCAAAGGCTACCAAGTAAAACCACTTAGCTAGTATCCAAATCTGTCCTGTCTCTCCTGTTATTTCTCCTAAGTCCATTTTTTACTCAACTTAATAATTTATACATCTTCCATCCACCTATTTTAACCTACCTTCTAACTCTTCTTGTTGCTCCTCCTGCTGAAGCATATACAGAATCTCCACTACTCTTCCCGGATTTGGCACTCTCAAGAAATCAAACTCTCTCTGCTCTGCTGCCGTCTGTACATACACATCACCATAGTTAAAAATTGCTGCCAACCCCCCAGTCTGCACAAAATTAACGTCCTGCACATTAGCAATCTGTGTTACCGCCAAGTTCCTATGAATCAACCCATGAAAATCAATATCCACTACCCGTTCGTCAGTCACAATATACACGTTAAAATACCAGTTTAAGAACTTCTCCAATACGTAAGCCAACACCAACAAATACCACAACACTGCGGTTGCCAATTGAAACCTCACCGGCAACCATGAAAACGGCAAATACCCCCAAAACGCCGGCATCAAAGCCATTCCCACCGCTACCACTATCCAACCTAAGTTAACCACCGGATGCTGCCTCAGTAATAAAATGATTTTCTCGTCTGGCTCCTGAGTCTCAAACCGCAAGTTAGGCGGTGTAACTGCAAAAGCACTCCATACAGCACTATCTCTCTTCTTTGACAACTCCTCAAACACCGGACTATACCGACCCCCTCGTCTTCTTCCTTCACTTTTTTTCTTCGCGTCAAATACCTGAGGCATATATTTATATTGTACCTCATCACTTACTCTCAATATTAAAAAAGGCAAACCCAGACTGAGGAATAGACAAATAACCAGGAGCACGACCATTAAATACTTCTTTAAACTGATATCCGGGTATGGACAAAGCTCCTCTGTTTGTATGAAAAACAACTGTGGTTGTATTACCACTACCATCATGTGAAACACTCGGTTCCTCCGTTATATCTAAAACTGGATTACTCAATTTGCTTCTCAATTCAGCCATACTATAAGGATCCCCTACTTGACCACCAATAGGGCACTGATTTATCGTCACAGGCAATATCCTTCCCGTATCTATACCAGAACCTTCTCCTTGTTTAAGCACTAACCAAGCATTCAAAATATCAGCCATCTCTTCCTCACTCATCCAAGGCCTCCTTCCACAATCATTATCAGAGTTCTTATACCCATTTCTATACCAAGCCTTATAAAACCACGGACTACCAGCTTTACTCTCCCACGCTCTCGTCGTCCAATTACCATCTCCCGAACGATCCTCCGTATCCCAACCAGACGTTGTCAGATAACCCCCTGCAGTAGAAGAATAATACGTAACCACGTCCTCCAAGACCTTACCTCGTGTCTGTTCTACAGCCTGTCTCCACGCATCGGGCGGGTTATCTGCTTTGGACTTCGAAAACACCTGACACGATTCAGTAACACATATTGTTCCACCTTCTTGCTTAACACGATAAGCGTATGTTCTTGCAGCTATCGCTTGCGCTTTCAACGCTTCCATTGGCCAATCTGAGGGCATTTCCGCTATCCCCATCAAATAGTAATTTTCAAAATCTAATGGTCCATAACCACTAACATTAATTGTCCCACCAGTATCCTTCTCAACTGGCCGCTTACCATAATAAGCCTGGAGTATTTCCTCATGGTTCTGCGTTTCCGCCCGCGCCTTAGCCCCATACTGACTCATTCCTTTTCTGTGTGTATACGCTCCAAAAGAAAAAACTGCAAAGGTTCCACTTGGAGCATTAGCCTCAAAACCAGCAATTGAAGCGTCATAATCACTTCCTATTGGAACCGAACCGACGCTTGTTATATAAGAACCAGATCTAGCAGCTAAGACAGCTTGCTGTTTTGCAGTTAATTGGGCAATTTTTCCTTGTAAATCCATCTGATACTCCTTCGCCCCCGCAATCTCTTTCTTAAAGAAATCCGCCTCCTTATCCAGACTTGCTTGCAACCCCGACAACCTCGTTTTGCTCATCTCCAAATCAGCCCTATCAGACTCGAGCCCTGCAATCTCCTCCGCTAGTGATGCAATCATCACCCTGTCCTGATTCACTGCCACCTCCCGATAACCCAACTCTTGCTGCAACTCACCACTCCCCACCGCCAACAACCACTCTACTGCTCCTGAAGAAGTCCTCATCCTCTTGTAATATCCTTTTGTTTTCTCAGCCAACAGCAGGTACTGAACCGCCAAATCTTTCTCCCTATCCTCTATCTCATCCGCCAAATCATCCAGCCTATCTTCTGCAGCTCCAATCTGCCTCTGAATCGAAGCAATCTCTCTCTCCAACCTATTTACTTCAGACTCTAGTGGTGCCGTCGCTGCCTTGCTATCTGCCAAGGCTTTAGACAAGTCGGTAATCTGCCTGCCTAAACATTCATACAGCGGCTCACCCCCCAAACCCTCACAGTTTGTTTCTGCCACCACCGGCTTCGTCAACCAGCCCAGCAAACCTGCCAATAGCAACACTAGTATTACTCTCCATCTCATTACCTACTATAATAACGCATCCAGGCCTACTCTTCCTCCTTTTACCAATGCTATCATCAAACTATACACTCAACCATGAAAAAACTTTACTTTAATCTTCTCACTCTTATCACTACATCTCTTCTTTTTCCCTCATCAGTTCTCGCTCAAAACCCTGGCGATCTGTTCTGTAACGATAGCTCCGGCATCGCCACTGCTATCGGCTGTGTCTCACTTGAGCCTGGTGACTTTGCCGGAGACATCCTAAGATTCTCTGTTGGCATTGGTGGTGGCATTGCCCTCCTTCTCCTTCTTTACGGCTTTACCCTACTCACCATGTCAGCTGGATCGCCCGACAAAGTCAATGCCGCCAAAGAAATCATTACCTCCGCCGTTGGGGGCCTTATCTTCATCACCATGGCCACTGTCCTCATGGGCTTTATTGGTATCAATATTCTCAATCTACCCGGCCTTAACTAATAACATGCGCACCACTCTCACTTTTTTTATCCTCCTGGTCAGCTTATTTCTTTTCTCCCCCTCTCCCGTCAAAGCCGAATGTTGCGCCACCAGCAGTTCCACTTGCACAGGACCTTTCATCTGTGAAGGAGGTGAACTTATCTGCACCACCTCTGCCGAATGTCCTCGCGATCCTTCTTGTTTTGACAGTGGCCAGCCCTGCAACTCACTAAAGCCTTGTTGTGAAGAGGGTTTTGCCTGTTCTCCAGCCACCTCAACCTGTTTATCAACCGCTGCCCCCACCCCGGGACCAGAACCAAGACCTATTGAGTGCGCACTCGCCCATATCGGCGCCGGCAGGGGCGGCCAAAACTGGGACGTCACCTACTGCGTTGCCGCCGATACCATCGAAGACCTCCAACGCGTTGCCCAAATCACCGGCATCTGTCGCCGCGGCGCCACCAGCGTTCTCGGCCAGTATGTCAACAACTGCTCTTGTCATGACGATGACTGGTACGACAACCCACTCACTGCCGTGGGGGCTCGAGCAGTCTGTTGTGTCGCTGGGCTTGGCCGATGTCCATCCGCAGTCAGGACTACTCAAGGCGTTTCTGGACAATTCCCCACCCTATTTGACCCGAATACCAATCTCTACTACACCTGTTTCACCCTCCAGGGTATTGATCGAAACGTTGGTATCATGGAAGTCCAGATCAAAGACGCCGATGGTCATCAAGTCTGCAGCGTTCCTCGCGTCACCGTCGCTCCAGGCAACTACAGCTGGTGGGAATATTTTGACAACACCCTTGAAACCCGTTTCGACACCTCTCTTCCTTTCTACGAAGACCCCACCGAACAAGATCGCTACGACCTCACCTGTAGTACTGTCACCGGAAAACGAGGTATCAACACCGCCATTGGTTGCATTGCCGTCAAACCTGTCGAATTCACTCAAGACTTCCTCACTGTCAGCATCGGCGTTGGTGGTGGCATTGCTCTTCTCCTGCTTCTCTACGCCACTGCTCTTATTACAATCTCCCAAGGCAACCCTCAAAAAATCCAGTCTGGACAACAAATCATCGCCGCCGTCATCCAAGGCCTCATCCTCATTACCCTCTCAGTAGTTATGCTCAATTTCCTTGGTATTAACATTCTCAACCTCCCTGGTTTACAATAAAGCCATGCTACTTGCTCAAGCTGACATTACCAACATCCCCAATCCTGCCACCAACTTCACCGACCCCACCACCTGGAATATCGCTGGTCTTCTTACTGGTGGCACCGGTAGCTTTAGCCTTGTCAACCTAGCCTTCTTTCTCGTCGGTTTCGTCTTTTTCGCCAATCTAGTTATAGCCGCTGTCACCTACATCGTGTCCGAAGGTTCCCCCGACAACATCTCCAAAGCCAACTCGCGCTTCACCACTGGATTGATTGGCCTCATCGTTGTCTTTGCCAGCTTTGTCATAGTCCGTCTAGTTGCTGCTCTTTTCAGTCTTGATGCTAGCGTTCCTATAAACTAGAAACAAAACATGAAAACAAAAAAACTTCTTATTCTTCCACTAACCACTCTCTTCTTTATCTCAAATCCTCATCATGCCCTTGCTCAACTCAATCCCTTTCAAACCAACCTTAAAGACATGTTTCCTGCTGCCCAAAATCTTCCCAATCCAGGCAGTGGTAGCGTTCTCTCTACTTTCCTCAACCCAATCGTTAGCTTTGTCCCCGTTGTCACCGGCATCCTCTCCTTCATCGTCATCATCATCGCCGGCATCAAGTACATCAGTAGCGCCGGCAACGCTCAAGAAACCAAAAAGGCCAGCGATATGATAACATACGCCTTAGTAGGACTGGCCTTGTCAGCCATCGCTTTCTGGATCACCCGCCTTCTCTTTATGGTCGGCGCTGGTGACTCTCAAAACTTATTCTAACCATGAACCTAATCAAGCTTCTTCTTATACCCACCGCTTACGCTCAAACCGATCCCATTGGTACCATCCAAGCACCTGCTTCCATCGTCACCGGACCCAGCGATATCTACAAAATATTTAACTCAGTTGTTAACCTCTTAGTTGTCGTTGCCGGTATATGGTTTCTTGTCCAAATCATTCTAGCCGGATTCAACTACATCACTGGTGCCGGTGATAGTAATAAAACTGGTGAAGCCATGAAAAAAATAACCGACTCCGTCACTGGTCTAGTAGTTGTTGCCGCCGCCTTTATCATCACCTACATTGCCGGTGCTCTCTTTTTTGGTACAGGCTTTAATATCCTACAACCAACCATAAAAACCATTACTGATTTCTAAAAACCATGAATCTAGTCAAACTTCTCACCCCTCAAGCTCATGCCGCCTTTACCCAAGGAGGTGATATTGTCGGACCAGGGACATACCAAGATATTGGTTCTGCCCAAGCCGGTACCTCACTTGAAACCCTTATCAGTACTCTTATCGGCGCCATCACCGCTATTGCCGGCCTAGGTTTCCTTATTTACTTCCTCATCGGTGGCATCAACTGGATCACCGCTGGTGGTGACCAACAAAAACATCAAAAGGCCACCAAACAGCTTACCGACGCTGCCATTGGCCTTATCGTCGTCGTTGTAGCCTACGCCATCGCTGGTATTGTTGGCACAGTCCTTGAAGTTGATATATTAAATCCAGCCAGCTTGCTTGGCTTATAACCAATATGTTTATCAAATCCGCCTACGCTGCCATATCCAACCCCGCCCTCCAAAACTTTGGTACCGACACTACTGGTGGAGCCGGTTTAGCTTTCTATGTTTCTCAGCTCTGGAAAACCCTCGTCGTCGTTGGCGGTCTCGCTTTCCTCCTCTACACCATCATCGGTGGCATCAACTGGATCACCGCTGGTGGTGACAAAACCAAGGTCGAATCCGCTCAAAAACACCTCACCAATGGATTAACTGGCCTTATAGTTCTCGTCGCCTCCTACGCCATCATGGCCGTGGTCAGCGATGTTGTTGGTATCAATATTCTTAATATTGACTGGACCTTTGGTAACTAAAACCATGAATATTATCAAACCCGTCTACGCTCAAATCTCAGACATTGATAGTCAAGTCACTGGTTTTTTTGCTTACACCAATGTTGGCGACCTTATCAGTGCCTTTGTCACCGCCGCCATCGTTATTGGCGCTCTCGCGACCCTTCTCTACTTCATCCTTGGTGGTATCAACTGGATTACCTCAGGCGGAGATACCCAAAAAGTCGAATCCGCTCAAAAACACCTCACCAACGCCCTTATTGGCCTAGTAATTCTCGTCGCTGCCTATGCCATTTTCACTGTCGTTAAAGCTTTTCTTGGTATCGGTGATGAAATCTGACCCATTTGACAGGGTCAAACCCATCTGAATATAATCAGCTTAACCATTAATTATCTTATCCAAAGCATGAAACTACTTGAATCGCTTATCAAACCAGTACAAGCCCAGTCCGATCTTGGTGTTCCCGAACCAGATTATGCAGTTAGTAGCATTGGCAACCTTCTTTCCGGTCTTGTTACCGCCGCCATCGTCATCGGTGCTCTTGCCACCTTCCTCTACCTCATCCTTGGTGGCATCAGCTGGATCACTGCCGGCGGTGATAAAACCAAGACCGAAAATGCTCAGAAACAAATCACTAACGCCCTCATCGGCCTAGTCATTGTTGTTGCCGCTTATGCCATCATCACTGTTATCGTCCAGTTCCTTGGAATCGGTGACATCAGCAGCCTAGAGCTACCTGCTATCGAATAACTTTATTTTTCAACAAAGTTAATCAAAAGAACCTTCCAACAAGAAGGTTTTTTTGATTCCCCATCATGCTACAATCTGCTCATGAAGCTAAACTTCACCGCCCACGCCCAAGACTGGGCTAGTATTGACCCAAACTGCGTTGCTGGGCCTAACAATGATGTTGCCACCATCCAAGGCATCAAATGTGCCATCACCAACCTTCTCGCCATCATCGCCCCAATCATCACCCTCATCGCCATTGGCATGATCATCTTAGGAGGAGCCAAAATGATAGCAAACGCCGATAATCCCAAAGCCGTCGGCGAAGCCCAAAAAACCATTACCTTCGCCATCATCGGTGTTATTGGCATCGCCGCTGCCTGGATTATTCTCGTTCTCATTCAGGAGTTTACCGGAGCTCCCGTCACCCAGTTCCAAATCATCACCAATCCTTAGCCCCAAACCAACTCTCACCCCAAGACCCATCTTCACCTCTACCCAAACCAGGCTAAAATGAATTATGCGTTACTTAATCTCCACATCCATCATCTTACTACTCACAACCTCTCTTTTTATAACACCTCTCTTTGTCCACATTGTCCACGCCCAAGCCAATCCCCTAGGATCAGTTGGTCCTGAAATCGCCGTTCCCATAGCAGGGACCAACGTCATCGCCGCCCAAAACTATACCGGCGTTGTCTCTGTTATTAACTACATCGACATCGACGGCCCGGTTGCCTTTAATTCGGTACCCATCAAAAATCTTAACGTACCCACCGTCCTAAGAGTTGACATCTCCGCCAACACCTCCAACGAAAACATTGTTGCCTACGCCAACAGCCTGAATAGTGTAGTCGACACTGAGTTTCCCAATGGTCTGAAAGTCATTGTCCTAAGCGTTGAAACTAACAACCTCGATTGGTGGTACGGCACTCCAGGTCAACCCAGTGATGAAGCCTCCGTCCGCCAAGGAGCCCGGGAATATGCTGAAAAATTTATCCTCTTCGCCCAAACTCTCAGAGACGATCTACCCCTAGCCCCTGCTCCTCCCGACCTGTTCAATGGCATCTTTAACGCCGACCCTTGGATGGACGAATTTACCCGGTCTGGCACCTGTCCTTATGTTGACTACAACGTTTCCGATATCTTTGAACTTACTCCCACTGTTGGTGGAGGAGCATACACCTGGAACAACATCCACCTCTATCAACAAGAAAAAATGTGTGGCAAAGACGTTATTCACTTTGAAGGTTGGGGTATTAATCCCAACAATCCTCCACCTACCGTTAAGCAACAGGTTGACTGGTTTCAAGACACCCCTCTCCCTCCAGGCATAGAAACCGCCACCACCCTCATTCTCCCTCATTGTCCTCCAGAATATAACGCCAGTCTTGACCAAACCGTCAACGGCTTCATTGATTGGTGGTACTACATCAATGGCCGTGTTTTTACTCCAGACGGACTTGAAATTGACCCGGACACTTGCTCAGAGGTAGAGCAACCTGACTGTTACTATGATGGCAACCTTACCCGTCCTGGTGGCACCTGTAAATACCGAGTTCCATATGTCCACAGCTCCCTTAGTCAATACAAACCTCAATGTACCCTCACTCCCCAAGGATCACTCTCTCGCACTTCCTGTGGTATTCCTCCCACCACCACCAGCCTACCCAACGACCCCCAAGAATACATGGACGTTCGTCTTCTAGTTAACTACTCACAACTCCAACTAGGAGGCCTTGGACCCGATCATGCCGCCTGGAATTCAATTCCCTTAGACAATCTTGCTCGCGGTTATCCCTATAACGCTCTTGCCGACAAACCTCTCACCATTGCTGAGGATACACCCAAAGAGGCCTTTCGCACCTGGTGGCGTCTCTTAAGTCTCCGCCAACAAATTGAGGCCAAGGCTGAATTCTTCCAACGCTTCCGCCTCCAAGACCCTCCCATCTTCGATTCCGAGTTCGCCTACTCCCAAGACGGTAGTACCCAGACCTACACCATCAGTCAACTCGAAGACGCCCTCCCCGACTGCCTTCGCATCTTCCCCATTCCCAATCGTTGTGGCATCACAACAGACTCTCTCACCCCTGAGCAAACCTACTACAGCCTACCCGAAGACACTCGCGCTATGTACGATGCCTTTCTTCCTTTCGACTTTGACAATGTCCGAGGATATCTCGCTCTTCAATATAAAGACGCTACTGACTTCCTCTCAGGAGAAAACCGCAATCGGGCAGGTGTTCTCGCCGACAACCTCCCGTACATCCAAGCTCTAGTCGACATCTTAAGCAACAAAGTAGGCGGCGTCCTCACAGCCCTAAGCCCTCAATGGTTAAACACTCTAAGAACCAACACTCTACCCGCCACCCAAGAATATGACATCGAGTATGAAGAAAGCGGCGATATCGACCTCACCCCTGAGTCCCAACAATCTTTCACCTACATGGCTGGTGCCGCCCGCACCAACTCGAAATACGGTCCGGACTGGGCCTCCGACCTAGCTACTGCCTGCTACAATCCCGAAGAAAAAAATCCAACCCTCTCCTCTCCGCTTACTTACCCTCAAAAACTCGAGGCCCAAAATCCATATCTCCCACTTCCTGGATCAGAATACACCGATGTTCTTGACCAATCTGTCCTTGTTCCCACCGAAACCTCAACTTACTACGGCACCCCATCGTCTTCAGGAGACAGCACCACCTGCACTTACGAAACCGGCGACACTTGCTCTTATGACCCACTTTCCGGCACATGCCCCCCTCTTTTCATCACTCGCATGGTTGATGGCATTCCCGGCCAAAGGGACCCTGATCTTCCGGTTCGATCTCAAGTTGGTCGTTCTATTATTACCTTCGCCAACCCACTAATGGGCACCCTCAGTCACTTAGTTTCTGAACCATATCTAGGCATCCCCGACACAAGTGGAGCTTACAACTGGGCCACTCATATGAACCTCTCCCTCTATCACCAAATGCTCACTCGAGATTTCACCCCCCAACCCCAACCCTTTACCGAAATGTTCTCCGAGTACTCTGACCAACCCATGTACGCCAAACAGGCCCAGTACCAAGCCACCAAAGAAGACGATTCCGCTGTCACTCTCTCCGCCCAAGCCGGAGGTACTGGCGACCAAACTGGCCTGGTTGCTCGTAAAGGTGGTCAACTCGAAATCGATCTATGTGAATTAAGAAACTTTTGGCTTCGTCCTGACTCACTTCAGGTTGGCGAGCCAGAAGACTGTCTCAAGCTTGACCAATATGTCTCCGCTCCCAGCCAGCCCTACAATCTCTCCACTCCCGGCTCAACCGACTCGGCCTGTCAAGTCAAACAATTCCTCTTCGAAAACAGTTGCCCTGGAGGCTCGTGCTCTTCATATGTCATCGATACTGCCCTTTCCACCTCCTGCTCCGGCAAGGTCATCAACCCCTACTTTGCCATCACTGTTGCTCTTAACGAAAACGGCGGATTAACTAGTATTCATAACGATGGTACTAACGTTAAACACTTCGGTTGTGCTCCTTTTGATATCGGCGCTACAAGATACGGCCATGACATTCCCTCCAAAACTTCCTGCTTCACAAACACAATCGGTAACGACTGCCGCGAAGGAAAAACAGATCTTCAAACTCTTCAAGAATATGGCTACTCCGCCGCCTACCTCCCCACCCTCAACAACATCTTAAGAGTTCTAGGTGCCTGCTCTGCCGACCAAGTCAATCAACAACAACTTTGTGTTTCTCTATGGGTTAGCCCCTCCCAAGCCCAATCCATCTCCAACAATCTTCTTCCCACTCTCGCTTCTCAGCGCAGTCTTTGGTTCCGATACTACCAAGGGTATCTTGAAGCCATGGCCACCAACAACCAGTGTTCCCTCTACCAACCATAGCTTTTTCTTCTCATTATCTTGATATAATCAACCCAGATGCTCAAAAAACTCCTCCTAACCTTCATCTCTATTAGCCTTCTTTCACTTTCAGTTATCCCTGTTCATGCTCAAACAGACACTAAAGACATCCTAAGAGATTTTTGCGACAGCCGCCAAGGCAACGTCATTAACCTTGAAACATGGTACGCCGGCCGCTGCGATCCCGAAAGCGAAACCTCCACTTTCATGGGCCAAAATCGTGGCTTTGGAGACATTGTCATTCTCCATCTCTATGAACTGATAAATGGCGAACAAAATAAGGCAGATGAGGATATGATCAAAGACTTCTTCGAGTCCCTTATTGATACCATTTCCCAAAACAACGGCTTCAACTACCTCACCTATATTCAAAACAGTAAAGCAGCTCATCAAAGCGTATCGTCAAACTCAGGCATGATATCCCAAATCAGTGGCGGTATTTCCTACCTAATCTCAACCCCTCCGGCGAGTACCCAACAATATATCGCCTACATCAATAACAACCTCCAGCGACATAGCCTAACCCAACCAGCATACGCTCAAAACGCCACTGGAGAAGGTGGTGGATACGGCTTTGCCCGTCTTGAAGGTTTTCTACCTCTCTGGAAAGCTTTCCGCAACATAGCCTACTTCTTCTTCATTCTCGCATTCGTCATCTACGGCTTCATGATCATGTTCCGTGTCAAAATTAACCCACAAACAGCTGCCAATATTCAACTAGCTCTTCCTAAACTAATAGTCACTCTCATCCTCATCACCTTTTCCTATGCCATAGTCGGTCTACTTATCGACTTTATGTGGGTTGGTTACTATCTTATCCTCAACACCTTAGACAGCTTTGGAGTCTTTGGAGAATCCAAAGGAGTACTTGGGTTCGTCAATGATATATTCCGCGGCCTCGCCTCAGGAGGAGGTGGATTAATCATCACCTCTATTTTCCAAGCAGTTCTCGCTGCTTATGCCGGCGTACCTGGAACTTTAGGAGCTCTTACCGGAATATCTGGCAACATATTCACCGTCCTCATGCTCACTCCTATTTTAGGTGGAGTCGGCATTCTCCTCTTAATCATTATGCTCATTGCCGTCATTATCGCCCTAATTAAGCTATTTGTTAAACTTGTCACCGCTTACGTCACCATCTTTATCAACCTAGTTCTTTCCCCTCTCATTCTTCTTGGAGGCATCCTCCCTGGTAAAAGCGACGCCTTCAGCAGCTGGATTACCAACCTTGTTGCTAACATTGTTGTCTTTCCCGTCGCCTCAATTCTTCTTCTTTTCTCCGGATATTTTATGACCCAACCAGTCGCCTCTCTCGTAGAAGACGCCATAGGAGTCGTCGGAATCGACGTCTCACTATCCTTAATCGACAATACTCAAAGAATTCCTAACGTTCCCCTCCTCTCACCCCAAACTGAGTTTATAAGCCAAATTCCCATAGTCGGGAGTGCGGTTGCCGCTGGAGCATCAGAATGGTACGCCTTAATCGGCCTCGCCCTTCTTCTCATGTCACCCAAGTTTGTCGACATGGTCAGAGACGCTTTCAAAGTCAAACCATTCCCTTACGGACCAGAACTTGGCATCATCGGTGCACCAATGGCCGGAATCAAAAAAGGCTTTGAGACCAGTATCACACAAACTACACAGCCTGTTGCAGACGTCTACACCGGTAGAGCGATGGATGCTGCCAAAAGAGTGGCCTCAATTGGTCGTCGTCGATCAGGAGGAGGAACAGGAGGAGGATCCGGAACGCCACCCGCACCACCGAGCCCATAACCTCACAAACCTACTTCACATCAGGAGCTTTTCTTGCTCTCGCCAATCCCCACTCTAAAATCCCTCTTACTCCCAAATTGTACTTCTTTATCCAATCCTTAGGTAAAAATGGCCTTCGCTCATCACCAATCTTCGCCTCTCTCATATTTTTCATCATCATCTCAATTGCCAAAACATCCCACATTTGATCATGAGAAACATTAGGGTTCCTTGGATCATGAGAATCAATTACTCCCCAAGCCCAATAGTACTTAACATGATTCAACCTCCGCTCAAAATCGTCACCACCAGGTCTATACACCCCTTTCATCACCGCCACCACATTATCATGAAAACCAGCCAGACCCTCAGGCGTAAACACCTTAATTTTAGCCTCCATATCCCTCAGTGTGTCATACAACATCTTCGCTTGACCAACCTGATAGGTCCAAGCCCCATAACCAAAACCGATTGAACGCCAGTCAACCTCATCAAACCTACCTGCTCTCAACAGACCATGTAAACTCACCCCATCTTTTTCCCCAACAACTCTTGCTCTATTCTCCTTCCTTTGTATATCCAACAACTCTGGATACGTTAATAGCAGCCTAACATCTCGTAACGGTTGCGTCTCTGACTTACCCTTCTCACCCACAATTGGTCTTGGGCCCGGTGACTTTTCTCTAGCTCCTCTCGTACCTTGCAAAGCCTCGTTTGGATACATCAATGTCGCCAAAGCATCCCTTCGTGCGCAAGCAGGCTTCTGATCAATATTATATTTACCAGCATAGCCAAGCAGATACATAATTCTAAACGCCAACTCCTCCGCGTCTCGACCATTCTCTAGCCTCTCACGTCTCTCTTGTAAGCGACGCGACCTCTCTTGATCAGTAATCCCTGGTTCATCTGGATCACCCACTCTTCTCACACCTCCAGCTTCTTTCGCCACTTTCTCTCGCCAAGCAGCCAACTCAGCTGGAGTCCGCGGCGTCGAAAAAACGTTCGCATTACGCACCTCAACCACCTCCTTCCGCCAAGCAGCCAACTCAGCTGGAGTTCTCTGTGGAGAAAAAATATTTACATCGCGCCCCACATCCTTAGGTTCTTTATCACCCCACCATGCACCCCTATCAAACACTTTACCTGCAGCATGAGTTTTTTTCTCCTCCTCAAGCATTCTCTCAAACAATTCCAGATGTCTCTCTCCACTCTCAATATATATTTGTATCGCCCTACCAATATTCTTCCCCAACTCTTTGTCTCCCTCAACCCACTCATCCGCCTCTGCTAAAACAGCCAGTGACCCAAAATCCAACTCTCCAATCGAAATCTCGGGTTGTGGTACTGATTCACTTGCCCTCGACGCCCCCATTGCCACTGCCAATTTGTCCAGATTTGTTCGATAAGACTCCCAACCCACCCACATATCATGGATATACGCTCTTGCGTCTGCCTCAGCTGTCATCTCACCAGCTACCGCTCTCACCTCTGGATTCTTATGACGCATAATCACTGCCAGCACCCCCTGCTCCTGCCCTAAAGCATTCAATCTCTTAGCACCACGAAAACCATCTGGACCAACAACCTTAAACACCTGTTGCTGTCTCCTAAATGCCTCCCTCATTAAGTTTACCGCCCTGTTTCTAGAATCGATCTTATCCGCCTCCGTATCAATGTCAGGCCCATCCGCACTCTTTTTTGTTTCACGGACATCGTGATCCTGCAAAATCCGGTGAACCCTAATTAAATCATCCATACTCACAGTATCCTTATCCCAATTACTCTCATACCAACGCCTCAGCAAATCAGGACTACCCGTCTCTGTATAAAATCTCCAAGCCCTATCATAAGCATCAAAACCACCACTCTCACGACCACCACCATCATCGTCCTCGCCCACACCCTCGTTATTACCACCATCAGGAGGTGGAGGTGTCCCATCTCCCCTACCACCTTCTCCACTATCTCTCCGATTACCACCCCCTCGTCCGTCTCCTCCAGTTCCACCCCTACCTCCTCCAGCACCTTCTCCATCTCCACCTGCAGAATCTAATGATTGATTAGGTACAGCAATATTCATCCTAGCTCGTGCAACTTCCTCATCAGTCATTGGTCTGCTCCCTGTTTCATCATCCGCGCCAGTATTATCACCTCCACCACCCCCTCCACCCTCACTCACACCCTCACTTCGAGGGGGAGCCCACTCCTCCCAATTCTCAGGCACGCTCGCTTTTATCCTCTCCCTTACATCTCTTCCAACCGGAAAACCATTCTTGCTAATACTCTCCATCTCCCTCACGAATCCCGCATGCACCTGAGCTCGTAAGACCTGTCTTTCTTCAATTTCATTCGGTGTTGGATCTATTCTCTGCTCCAATACCCCCAATCTCACCACTCCCTCTCTTTTACCCAAACCAATCATTGTCCTCAGCTCCATATCACTCGCTTTTCTATCCGTATTAATCACATTGACCGTCTGACCACCTCTTTCCTCAGTTACAAACATACCCCTCAACTCATCCCCCAAAGCATCTCCTAAGTTTTCCAAAACCTGAACCACAGTTTCCTGTCTTCGTCTTTCTCGCTCCATATCTGGTTGAGCATTCTCACTCATCTGGGCAGTAAAAATAACCTATAACTACCTCTAGATTTTAACATACTTACCCTCAAACAACACCTGGGCTATACTAGTTTCATTACCAACCAAGCTTAAGGCATATGCCCGTCCAACAGCATCCCATCCCCCAAAACGTCACCAGCTATCAATTCCGCTTAGTTGGCGACATGACTCTCAAACAATTTCTCCAGCTAGCAGCTGGCATAGTCATTGGTCTAGTTATCTACGCCACTCCCCTTCCTTCCTTCTTCAAATGGCCCCTCGTCTCTATCATTGTTGGTCTTGGCGCTGCCATTGCCTTTGTCCCTGTTCAGGGCCGACCCTTGGATCAATGGATTGTTGCCTTTATCCGCTCCATCTACGCCCCCACGATCTATGTCTGGCAAAAACCCAACAACCAACAACCATCTCTAAACCAAGCTCCTACCACCACCATCACTCAAGCTCTACAACCCTCTCCCTCCACCAGTCCTTCCCCCACTGTCACTCAACCTCAAGCCTCAAAAATCGAGCGCCCTAATTTAGTCCCTCAAATCCACACCCTAACTCGAGCTACTCCACCAACCCCCATCTCCACTCCACCACCCCAACCAGAACCCCTCATCACCACCAGCCAGGATATTAAAAAATCAGCCAAAAACGTATTTGCCTCGCAACCAAAACCAATTACTGTCACCCCACAATCTCATCAAAACACCAATCATCAATCAACGCAACCCCCTTCTGAGCCCGCTCCAACCACCTCTACCGCTACTGCTTCTAATACACCAACCCAACCGGGGACCTCTGCCTCTTTTTCAACCGACCTCCCCATCCCTAGCACCCCTCAAACCCCCAACACCATCGTCGGCATGACTCTCTCCCCACAGGGTAAAATCCTAGAGTCAGTCATTGTTGAGATCCTGAAAAGCGGTCAAACCATCCGCGCCACCAAAAGCAACAAACTAGGCCAGTTTCTCTTTGCCAAACCTCTTGATAATGGAATCTTCCAAATTACTGCCGACATAGACGGCTTCACTTTTCCCCGTTTCGATCTTAAACTAGACGGTCAAATCATTCCCCCAATTAAACTCCAAGCCACAGGTACAAAATAACATGATCGACAAAGCCATCAAAGCCACCACCCAAGAACATCTTGACATTTACACCATCAAAGAACATTTTGTTATCTTAAAAGACGGTTCAACTGCTCTAGTTCTTCAAATTTCTGCCATAAACTTTGGTCTTCTCTCTGAGGAAGAACAAGATGCTCTTATCTTCTCCTACGCCTCACTCCTAAACTCTCTTTCCTTTCCTATCCAAATCATTGTCCGCTCCGTCAAAAAAGATATCACTTCATACTTAGAGCTTCTTGATGATCGTCTCGAACAAACCTCTTCTCAAAAGCTCAAAGAGCAGATCGTCAAATACCGCAGCTTCATCAGGAGTCTTGTTAAAAAGAACAAAGTTCTTGAAAAAAAATTCTACGTCGTCATCCCTTACAGCTATCTAAGTGTCAATCAAGTCTCCAACAACCTTAATCCACTCGCTAAACCACCCCAAAAACCACCCCAAGATGTTGACTTTCTCGTTGCCAAATCCAAACAAGAACTCTATCCTCGTCGTGACCACCTCATTCGTCAATTTGCTCGTTTAGGCCTCCAGTGTCGCCAACTCACCACTCAAGAGCTAGTTACCCTTTTCTACAAAACCTACAACCCCTCCACTCAAGGCATTGAGCAATATCTCACTCTACCCACTGACTATGAAACCCCAGCCGTTCAAACCAAAGTCAGAAATCTGTACACCGAAAAAGACACTCCCACTACCCCTATCGCCCCAACACCAACGGCTCCTACTCCTTCTCCAACCACCCCCACTCAACCCACGACTCCAACTCCACCCATTCCCCCTATTACTCCACACCAAACTACCACCACCCCTCAAAACCAGCCTCATTCACCTACTCCTCAACCAGTAACTCCACCCAATCCTTCTCCTATCACACCACCAACTCAACCAACCTTTTCTTCTCCATCACCCTCTCCATTACCATCTCCATCGCCCACACCCCCGCCAGCCTCACCAACACAAAACCAAACTCTATCCATGCCCACTCCACCATCTACACCCACTAACCCAAACCCCCAAACCTCTCCACCTCCCAACCCAGCCGACTCAGTTATACCTCCATCTCCTTCAGTCACTTCACCACCCCCCCTCTCTCCTTTCTCGTAACACACTCCCTGCCTTGATATACTTTAACCACTATCATCAGTATTTAACTTCTACCCTACATATGGCTTTCCTGCCCTTTTTAACCAAAAAAACCCCCGCCCCTAACCCTACTCCTCCACCGCCTAATCTTGCCACCACACCCAAAGCTAGTCCGCTTTCTCCACCACCATCTCAAACAGACAATCAACATACCTCTCCAACTCAACCTCAAAAACCTGGTGGTGAAGTTAATATTCAAGACATCATCGCTCCCCCTTCAATTGAGGTCGACTTTTCTCACCTAAAAATTGGTTCAACTTACTTCCGCACCATTTTTATTGCCGGTTACCCCCGCTATGTCTCTGCCAACTGGCTTTCCCCCCTAATCAACTTCGATCACAGCATCGACGTCTCCATGTTCATCTACCCAGTCGAGGTCAAAGGCACTCTCGAACAACTCCGTCGTCGTATTGCTGAAATGGAAGCCGAGATATCAGCTGACATCGAACGCGGCCGCATCCCTCAAGCCTCAACCCAAGCTCAACTTGAAGACGCCAATTCCCTCCAAGAACAACTCGTCAAAGGTATCGAACGCTTCTTCCAGTTCTCTCTCTATATCACCATCTCAGCCGACTCCAAAAAAGAACTAGACACCGTCACCAGCCAAGTCCAAAGCCTTCTTGGGTCCTTAATCATCGTCAGTAAAATCGCCTCATATTCTCAAGTTGAAGCCTTCAAATCCACCCTCCCTTACTGCAAAGACAAGCTCCTTATAACCCGCAATATGGACACCACCGCTCTCTCTACTACCTTTCCGTTTACCAGCTCCGAACTCACCGACAACAAAGGAGTTCTTTTTGGAATCAACGAACACAACGAGTCACTCGTCATCTTTGATCGCTTCTCTATGGAAAACGCCAACATGCTTATCTTAGCCACTTCCGGGGCCGGCAAATCCTACGCCGTCAAAATCGAAATCATGCGCTCCCTCATGTTTGGCACTCATGTCATCATCATCGATCCAGAAAACGAATATGAAATGCTTTGTAAAGCCGTCGGTGGCAACTACATCGCTTTTAACGTTAGTAGTAACCACAAAATCAACCCCTTCCAACTAGCCGACCCTGATAACAGCTCTGAAGACGAGATGGGTTACAAATATCTCTACCTCAACTCTCTACTCAAAATCATGCTCGGATCTATGTCGGCCGACGAAGACGCCATTTTAAACCAGGCTCTCGTCCTAGCGTACCAACAAAAAGGTATCACCCAAGACCCACTCACCCACACTAAAGAACCTCCCCGCATGGAGGACCTTTATAAAGCCTTAATTGGTATGGAGGAGCCAGAAGCCATCTCTCTTTCTCGTCGTCTCGAAAAATACGTTAAAGGTGCTCTTAAGGGTATCTTCGATCAACAAAGCAATGTCTCCATCGACTCACCCATCACTGTTTTTACTCTCCGCGAGCTCGCCGACGAAATTCGCCCCATCGTTATGTTCATGATCCTAGACTACATCTGGACCCAAATCCGTAAAGAACTCAAACGCCGTCTTCTAGTTGTCGACGAAGCCTGGTATCTCATGCGCCACGAAGACTCTGCCAAAGTCCTTCAAGGTTTGGTCAAGCGCGCTCGCAAATACTACCTTGGTGTCTCCATCATTTCCCAAAACGCCGATGACTTTTTAGGTTCTCCCTATGGCAAAGCCATTGTCACCAACTCGGCCATTCAGTTTTTAATGAAACAATCGCCTGCCGCCATCGACGAAGTTGCCCAAGTCTTCTATCTCTCGCAAGGAGAACGCTCTCTTCTCCTTTCAGCCAACGTCGGAGAAGGTCTCTTCTTTGCAGGCCAAAACCATATTGCTCTCAGAGTTGTCGGTTCTCCCGATGAGCACGCTCTTGCCACCAGCAAACCTCAAGACATCCTCGCCCGCCAACAGCAGGCCAAGAAGGAACAATCTCTCTCCTCTGCCCTCTAATACCTCGCTGCTGTAAACTGTAACCATCACCAATCCCGATTATCTATGGAAAGCCATAAAATCCACGAACTCACCCAAAAACTTCGTCACTTACGGACTCTACCCCAAAGCCCTGACATCCTCGACCAGATCAACTCCATCTACGAACAACTATCTGGCCTCGGTGTTGACCCACAATCCATTATCACCAATCTTGAACACGAAGCTCTTCTACAATCCCGTAGCGGTGCTGATGTCGACCTTCTTGCCCTCTTAACTGGCCAGCAAAATCTCCTCACTGAAAAACTCAATCTCGACAATACCAAACTTGCGACCGAACAAAGAGCTATCATTGAACTCCTAATCGAACGTCGTCGTCGCCAAATCCTGCGCGACAAATTTCAAGCCAAACTCAGCCAACAAGAGCAATTAAGGTCTCACCTCTCTTCTGCTCTATCGGGCAAACCAGAGACAGATCCCAACCGTACTAATACACAAGATGCCGCTGCCTTAATTGAGCGCAAGCAACTTACCACCAACACCACCCTTTCTCCCGATCAGGAGAAACAAGCTGTTGCTCAACTTTCCTCCGATTTAGTCACTCTCAGCGCCCTCACACCATCTCTACCCCACACAGCCCCCGACTTCGACGAAGAAACCAACCCTCAACCTCTATCCCCTCTTGGTATTGCCCTCATTACTGAACTTGCTTTCGCTAAAGTCGCTGGACCTTCATATTCCTCACCAGCGGTAGAGCTAGAAACAGCTATCGACCAAATTGTTCGGCCAGCCACTCAGACCGATTACCAAACCACTATCATCGCTCCCGAGCAAGACCAACTCACCTACGACCACACTGGATACGTAGTTGTTCAAGATCAATCTCTAACCGAAGAAATCACCCAACCAGCTATCCAACAAACACTCACCACCCTTTCCACACCACCCGAGCACAACCCACTAGTTGCCGACCTAGCCTCATCAGCTTACCGAGATGCCCCTGAACAAGATCCTCTCATCACTGATACTATTCCTCAACACCAGATAAGTAATACATATGCGACCACAAATATTCTCACCAACCAAACACTCTCACGCCAACTCAATCAAGCCACTGGTGTCAAATCCAACCAGGCCGAAACCCTTATTATCTCTGAAATAAATCAACAACCCATCGGGTCCCTCCAAGATCTATCCAATATCGGCCACTCTATTCATCCCTCACCCTACGCCGCTGCCGCCGCTGCCGTCTCCACCTCTTTCCCCCAACAAAACGCTCTCAGTCCAGAACTAGCCCGGCTTCTAGGTAGAGGTATCCCCTCAGATCAAATAATTGCCACCGCTCAGTCAGCTCTTAATAAACGTGGTGCCAAGTTCTCCCCCGATCAAAGACGACTTCTCTCCCAGCTTGTAAGCCAGGCTCGTTCTGTCAGTAAACCTTTAGAGACAGATTTACTCGCCTCAGCCAAACCTCGACTCTTTGGCGCCAGGGTTCCGCGCTACATCGAACGCTTTAATTCATATCTTAACGGCTCCAGAAACAAATTCCTGTCTGCTTTCTCAGGTAGATATGCTCGTTTTTTCCAAGCCGCTACCAATCCTATGGGTTTCGCCTCAAGTCAACTTGGAACCTACGCTGGCAAACGCATCGCCAGCCATCTAGCCGGCAAACTAAGCTCCACTGCTCTTAAAGAAGGTTTTGGCATCATGGCCAATCAAGGCTTTAAACAGGGTATCAACTTCTTAAGCCAAGAAGCGGCCAAAAAAGTCGGCGCCAAGTTACTATCAAACGCCGCCGTTCACGCCCTCGCCCAATCATTAAACGTCATTCCAGGACTAGGTATTGTGGTCGACATTGCCCTCACCCTAGCCATGGCTGCTATTGATAAAATCAAAAACTCCCTACATCAACTAGCCATCTCTCTCTATGGTAGTAAAATCGACGCCAAAGAGGCAGCTGCTGGAGGAGCCGCTTTCATTGGGGGAGCTCTTGTCTCAGGGGTCGCCCTTATTGGTCTTGGTGCCCAAGCAGCACTCGCCGCCACTTTTACCGCTGCTGCATCAGCCTTCGCCACCCTCTTTTTCGCTGCCGCTGCTGCCGTCATTATTTATCTAAGCGCCTTTAATATCGGTCCCATCATTTCCACCATCGCTCAACTTGACTCAGGTCTAGGCCCAGGAGGATCAGGCACAATTGAAGATTACGGATCTGGCACTATCTCCATTCCCAATCACCAAGCCCTTCGCGAATGCGGCATCACCTTTCCAAGTGGTTACAATCCCACCACTGGTTATACTTATCAGGCCTGGACTCCTGCTGACCAAGAACGAGTTGAAAACTTCATCGCTCTGCTTTACGGGTCAGAAACCTTCAAAGCAGTCATGTGTAAACCATTCAAGTTCTGGCGCGGACCCACTCACCCCACTTTTTATGGATGGGCTCCGGGCGGATACAATATTGTCCTCTACTCCGGCGCCTTCACCACTGACCCCACCCTTTTCGGCATGATCGCTCACGAAATGGGTCATTACTACGAGGCAGCCCCACGCACCTCTTTTGTCAGTACTGGTTTTGTCTTCTGGGGTGCAAGAACCACCATAACTCCTGAATGTTCAGGGTATGACCCGTATTCAACTAACTGCCATGGTAATACATATCCCATCATCAGTGCTCTCGTCTCAGAACACGTCTGCTACGAAGAGAATTTCTCCGAATTTCTCCGCATCTATGTCACCAACGACCCCAACAGCTGTAATGGAGCCGGCACCAGATACCAACTTTCTCCTGATCGTTATAATTGGATCAAAGACAATGTCTTTGGTGGAACTGTGTTCTAAACTCCTCAACTATGAAAAATCTCAAAGCCATCCTACTTAAGTATAAAATCACCATCATTATAGTTTTTGCCATTTTTTTTGGCTTCACTATACGCTTACTTACCCCTACTCCATCACCACAACCATCACCCATATATCCAAGCCATCTTACTACCTACCCAGACATAATCCCTGGGTCAACGCACATTGACCAACTCACTGCAAAATATGGCCAACCCCTACCTGATTCTTCTCCCTACGTTGCCACAACTAGCTCTCAATCCCACTACTTTCCCTCAGCCGTCGACCATTTACCCACTGAGGTCATCACCTCTCCCAATGGGACAATAACCATTATCAAAGAAAAGTACACCCCCGAAACAACTCATGGAAACATTAAACAGTACCTGGATTATTACGGACCACCAGACCTAGAACTGTTCGGACCGTGGTACCGCTCTGGACACACTAGCTACGTCTGGCTAAAACAGGGCCTAATTGTCATCGCCAATCCCAGACTTAACTCTAGCAACATAATGCAAATTTGGCGCACCACCCCCCTTACTGAAACAGATTTTTTCAACCGCTTTGGTGATCAATTTTTCACCACCGAACCCACCGGTCCTCAAGAATACTAGCTCTGCACTCTCACTGGCATAATAATATGAACCCATTCCTCACCTTCCTCCCGAAATACGCCTGGCTTTAACGATCCTTCGCTCTCAATTATCACCTTGTCTGCCTTTACCACTCCCAAATACTCAAGCAAATACCGACTGTTAAACGCCATCTCCATACTCTCTCCCTCAGTCTCAACTTCAATACCCGTGTCACTACTTCCCAGCTGCGGACTATTTGCACTTACCCTTATCTGATTCTCACCGATCTTTACTTTCACAATATTCGCACTCTCCCTAGCAAATATAGATGCCCTTTTGACCGCCTCTGTTAGCTCTTCCCGACTTACCGACACTCGAGTCGAGTAACTCTCAGGCATAATCTGCTCAAAGGGCGGAAAATCGCCAGCAAGCAGTCGACTCACTACCTCAATCTCACCAACTTTAAATATCACTTGCTGCTTGTTAACCTCAAACTTAACCTGCACCACCTTAACTTCCTGCTTATCTACTATTCTCACCAACTCCAACAACGCTCTTGCTGGCAAAATCAGCTTACTCAAACCCTCCTTTTCAACCGATAATCTTAAACTGCCAATCCCTAGTCTATACCCATCCGTCGCCACCAATCGAATTCTATCCTTCTCAAACTTCCACAACACCCCCATTAACACCGGACGTGCATCGTCCCTAGCAACAGCTACCCCTACTCGCTCTATTTCCTCCACTAACTCTTCTACCCCGATCTCAATATCACACTTGCCTGAAAAACTCGGAATCGAAGGATACTCGCCCGAAGCCATACCCGCCACCATTGATCTAATTCCATTAGTCTCTATCACCAGGCTATCTTTATCAACTTCTAAATCAACCGGACCAGCTGGTAATGTCCCCACCAACTCACTCAACACTCTCCCTGAAACACTCACCTCCCCCTCTTCTCTAACCTTTGCGCCCACCTTAATCCGAAAACTAATCTCTAGATCAGTACTTAAAATCTCCACTCCACCAGCCGTTGACCTGATCAATACATTTGCCAACACTGGCAATTGGGGTCTACTCGCCACTCCTCGACCAACCACTGCAAGCGCATTACTTAAACGCTCATTCAAAATCGTTACTTTCATCTTTCTATTCTTCTTTCTTATTAATTAAATTAGTAGCAGTCATAATAGGTACTGTGGATATGTTAATTTCGTGCTAAATATATGCCTCGCAATATTGTTGTTATTTAATAATCATCGTCTAAACCAACCATTTCTCTAAATCAAACCCTCGCTCATCGCTTATTTCTTCGGGTTTTTGTCTCCGCATATCAACTAGCATCCTGTGGATAATTTTGCGAAAAACTTATTTTCCCAAGTGTATAACATTTTTCTATCAACTTGAGTTTCTCACAATCACAGTGTTTTTTCACCAAGTCCATAACAGTTTTCCCCAATCTAGTCTCAATTTGAACCATAGATTTCTTGTTTCATTCTAATTACCTGTTCTCTAACCTCCTGATTGATACCAATCTCTCTCTCCATTTTCTCTACCGCGTGCATTACTGTCGTATGATCCCTTCCTCCCATTAACTGAGCCACGTTCTGAAGTGTTAAACCCATCTCTTCTCTGAGCAAATACATGGCAATATGTCTTGCTCGTACCAGTTCTGCTTTCCTGCTTTTACCCACAATCTCTTTGTTTTTACACTCAAACTGCTTAGCCACCAAACTTATTAGCTGCTGAGGTCTTAATTTCTTAACCTCCCTTTTTGCACTTACTCCAATCTCCTTCTCCACCAAATCCTTAGTTAAATAGCCATTGCCAAGAGTAGCCGCATTTACCAGTCTAGTTAAAATCCCCTCCAACTCTCTTGCGTTGGTGTTTACACTACTTGCAATCAGCTCCAACGCCTCATTATCCGCATCCGTTTTTAGTTCACTACACTTCTGTTTTAAAATAGCCAGCCGCATTTCATAATCCGGTAATCCAATATCAACTGTCAGTCCGCCCAAGAATCTAGAAATCAATCTTTGCTCCACTTGTTCAATATCCTGAGGCCTACGGTCAGACGTCAGGATAATTTGCTTACCCTTCATATACAACTCGTTGAAAGTGTGAAAAAACTCCTCCTGAGTACTCTCCTTTCCTGCGATAAACTGAACGTCGTCAATTAACAACACATCAACATTCCTATATTTTTTCTTAAAACTATCAACACTCTTGCTTCTAATTGTCGCAATCAGCTCATTAGTAAACTGCTCACTAGTTACTGACCTCACCTTCATCCCCTTAGCCAACAACACCCTTCCCACGGCGTGCATTAAGTGTGTTTTTCCTACCCCTACTCCACCCCACAAAAACAAGGGATTGTGTTTTACTCCCGGACTGTCCGTCACTCCTTTGGCTGCCGCGTAAGCTAAGTTGTTCGACCCTCCAACCACAAAGTTTTCAAAACTAAATCTAGGATTAAGCCCCACCTCAATCAACTGTTGAGAATCAAACTCACTTTCCTTATCCTCGCTAAACAAGTCATTAGCCTCCTCATTTTCTGGCTCCACACTTTCGATTCTTTGTTTTACAACCAATCCAATCTCACACCTTTTACCTACTTGTCGTTCCAATATTTGCTTAATTTGGCCATAATATCTCTCATCAATCGTTCGCAAATGAAAACCTGACGGGCACGCCAGCTCTATCAACCACCTCTCTGTATCTATCTCATTTATAGAGTCAATAAAACACGGCTTAACCCAGGATGAAAAAGCAGCTGGAGATATGCTCACCTCAAGCTCTCCTAATACATTTTTCCAAATCTCGTTACTGTCCAAATTATCGATCATTTTCACCGCTACTCTATCCAAGTTTTCCACAACTGCCAACCCCGAATATTCCCAAATAAAAACTTTGATTTCTTTGATCCACCCTCATCAAAACCCAGAATCCGAACATCACATAATCTTATCCACATTGCTTTCACACAAGCTCAATGAACAACTTACTGAACAATACTCTTAACTCAGGCATAAAAGACCTCACAATCTTTCTTTAAGGCTGTCCACGTGTTAAAATCACTTCATGCCAAAAAGAACCTATCAACCCAAGAAAACCAAAAGAGCACGCACTCACGGCTTTCTGCATCGACAAGCTAAACATACCAAAGTCATAAAACAGCGTCGACTTAAAAAACGCCGTCAGCTTTCTGCATAAACAAAATACCCCCCCTCTTTAGGATAAGATAGACCTATGCTTCCCCGCCATCATCGTCTACCTCTTCGCTTTTTTCGCCATCAGCTTCAAAAAAGTGACCACTCAATCTCCACCCTCGACTTTACACTGTATTACAGTTCTCGGGAATCACCCGAGTCACCATCTCGACTAGCCATAATCATCTCTAAAAAACTAATCCCCTCAGCAGTCAAAAGAAATCTCTTTCGTCGCCAGCTTCAGCATCATCTTCACTCCCTATTACCCACCATTCCAGTCGGACGTGATTTTCTTATCTTACCCAAACCCTCATCACTCCAACTTAACTTTGACCAACAAAGAGAATCCTTAGAAAGACTTTTTTCAAAAATTAACGTAAATTAATCAAGCCAATAAACATGACAATCCCTATTTATCAGCATTATGTCTCACCAGTCCTTCACGGTTTAATCTCCTTGGTTTTTGGCTCCCCCACCGGTTGCCGCTTTTACCCAACTTGTTCTGAATATAGTCATCAAGCTATCCTCAAATATGGTATTATTCGAGGCAGTGTTTTAAGTCTTAAACGCTTACTCCGCTGTCACCCTTTATCATCCGGAGGTTATGATCCTGTTGTTTAATATATCTCATGCTTTCATTTCTCACTGACCCCATTGTCCATCTGCTAATCTTTCTTTACGGCAACCTAGGCCAGAGTCTGGGTCTTGCCATCATAGTTCTTACCCTCTTGGTTCGAACCGCTCTTCTCCCCATCTCTCTACCTGCACTTAAATCAGCTCGAAAAATGCAGGAGCTTAAGCCTCAACTTGACAAACTTAAGAAAAAACATAAAGACAAGACCAAACTCCAACAAGCTCAACTTGAACTCTATCGCCACCATGGCATCAATCCCCTAAGCGGTTGTCTACCCCAACTTGTTCAAATCGTTGTTCTTATTGCACTTTATCAAGCTTTTATCGGTTTTATCACCAGTGGCCAATTCAACGGTTCAGCCCTCCACACCTCTTTTCTCTGGCTTGACCTTTCTCAGTCTGATCCTTATCACATATTGCCAATCCTAGCCGGTGGGACTCAACTACTTTATTCACTTGCCATGCAAACCGGCTTAGAATCCCATCTTAAAGCTCCTAAACAAAAATCACCTCGTCAAAAGGAAGAAGACTCATTAGAAATGGCTCAGTCTATTCAACAACAAATGATCTATCTTATGCCTCTCATGACCCTCATCATCGCTACTCGTTTTCCTTCTGGACTTGCCCTCTACTGGGTTGTCACCACCATCTATTCATTTGTCCAACAACTCATCATCTCTGGACCTGGTGGACTTATTCATTACAAGAACTTAATACTTGCTAGGTTTAATTTTCGCTAATCATCGGTTATAATCCGCCTTGGTCAATTACTAACACAACATTTCATGGACTCACAACAACAAACAAAGATTACCGATATAATCAACAACGTCCTCTCGTTGCTGGGCATTCCGGCAGATCAATTTGAACTTGACTTCAAGAAAGACTCTCTTATTGTTCAAATCAATTTACCAGCCGAGGAATCAGGTGTTTTTATCGGTCATCAAGGTGAAACTCTATCCTCTCTCCAACTAATACTTTCCCTAATCATTAGTCAGCGTCTAAATCAATGGTATCGAATTAAAGTCAATGTTGGCGATTACCAACAACGCCGAGAGCAACAGCTTATTGTCAAAGCCGACCAATCAGCTCAAAGAGCAATTGAAACCGGACAAGAAATCATCATCCCTGGCCTTAATTCTTATGAACGCCATCTTATTCACGACCATCTCAGTCAAAACTCTCAAGTTGTCACCGAATCTCGAGGAGAAGGACCTAACCGACAACTCTTTGTCTCACCCAAAAACAGCTAAGACTCGTATACTGTCCATATGCTTCGGACGGTCTTGACCCTCATCACTTTTCTGCTTCCTACTCAGCTAGGGCTTCACCTCTGGCCGTCATGGTCTTTCCTCCATGGTTTATCCACAGACTATCTCTCTATCACTGTTTATCTCACTGATCTACTCCTACTCACTCTTCTATTCATTCACCCACCACGCTTTCTGTTTAACAAATCGGTAAAAATTGTGGTTTCCACGATTCTCCTCTCCTCGTTCCTCGGACTGCAACCTCTCAACTCACTTGTCCTTCTTTTTCGCATCCTACTTCTTGTGAATTTTTCTCATGCTATATCGACCCAAGACAAGTCAACTCTATTCTCACTCCTTACCTCTATCTCGGTCTCAACAATCCTAATCTCTTTACTTGCCATTTTCCAGTTTATATCCCAATCATCCCTTGATGGCTCCTTTTATTGGTTGGGTGAGAGACACTACTCTCTCACCACACCAGACATCGCCAAAACCATTCTGCCCCTTACCGGCCAGCAAGTTTTAAGATCATACTCAACATTTTCTCACCCAAACTCACTTGCAGGATATCTGGTTGTCGTATCCCTTCTAATTATTACCCTTAAAAGAAGACTTAATCTTAAAAACGTCTTAATTCAAACAACACTATCACTTAGTTTGTTCGCACTTCTTACCACATTTTCAAGATCAGCTATGTTTGCGCTTATCGCATCCGTAATATCACTCTTTTTTTCTGTTTCATCCTCACCCTTCCTAATCATTCTGATTCCCCTGCTTCTCACTCTTATCCTCACATCTCCACTTTCACTAGGATCCCAAGTCAGCATTGCCACACGTCAACTTCTCAACCTCTATGCACTCAAAGCAATTTGGTCGCACCTCCTTTTCGGCTTAGGTCTCAACAACTTCACCATATACCTAAGCCAAATTACTCCTCCTCTGAATCACTATCTACTTCAGCCGGTTCATAATATATACCTTCTTCTTTTATCTGAGCTTGGTTTTGTCCCAATAATTACCCTTCTCTCCATCAGACCACAACGAAAAATAAACTCACTTTTTCTTCCCGTCATTCTTGCCATTCTCATTACAGGATCTCTAGACCATTACTGGCTTACTCTACCCCAAAACCGCTTACTTATTGGTTTCTTTGTTGGATTATTATTCAACTCGAACCTCTCCAGACGCTCCAGCTGATACAATACCACCATGTCAACCCTAATTATTCATACCGATGGCGGATCTCGTGGCAACCCAGGACCAGCCGCTTGTGCTGCAGTTTTTCTCAACTCTGACCGAGAGGTTGTCTACTCCACCAGTCGCTATCTAGGCCATACAACCAATAACGAAGCTGAATATCGTGGCGTTATTCTTGCTCTCGAGACAATTCTTGCCGACCTCAATAAATACTCCGAGTTTTCCAGCCTTCAATTCGTGCTCGACTCTGAACTTGTGGTCTTTCAACTAATTGGTCGGTATAAAATCAAAAACGCTAATCTTCAACAACTCGCCACGACCACACATCAACTTATCCGTCAAATCAATAAACCTACCAGCTTTACTCACGTCAAACGTCACCTCAATACCCTCCCAGACGAACTTCTTAATCAAGAACTCGATCGACACTAAGCCTTTCATTCTCTAGGATTTGTATAACTCATCATCTTTGTGGATAAAGAGATATCTATTTGTACCTAGGTTTTCATGTGGAAGCGTAAGAACAAAAGCACTGCATATGTAAGCACGAACAACACCTTACAACAAAGCTAAACACATACACAAAAAAACGTACATACATAACAATCAAAATCTCTAACTACTTATATAAGCCTAATAAACACGAATTGCCGCCACTCATCCAACCCGGTATGCTAATAACAGACCCAAACCGCCATGAAAGACCTGCCCATCATTGAACAACAATCTCAAAAACCAAAAGCAGCTATTCTTAGCCACACATCACTTCTAGCAGGAGAACTTTCTAATGCCCTACAAACACTACAAATTGAAGCTCAACTCATCTTTCTTCCTTCCGCACTTGGAGATGTTTCTCGATCTTCATTAACACATCAACACACGAAAGCCAGCTCTATCACCCAGGCTAAAACACAAGGTGTCGATTATCTCTTTTACCTCTATCCCTCTCTTGGTGCCATTAGTCCACACGAATACGAACGCTTCTTCTATAACACCCCACCCCAATCCAAAATAATAATCATTGACAGCTTTCGTAATCAAGCCAAGACAGACCAGCTCATCACCTATCTCCGCAACCACAACTTTAGAGTTGCCTTGTTAACCGATGTATTTGGACCACTTACCACGCCTCAGTACACCAACCCAGCTCTCTCACATATTTCCCGCGCACTAAATCATCAATCCCTCGAGCTTGTGGATACAGGACAGACACCTTTGTATCCTACGTACAGCCAGGATGTCGTCAAGGGAATTATCAAAGCAATTTTTTCAGGTAACACCCAGTCACAGTCTTACCTCCTCTCCACCCTTGAACCCATATCTGAACTAAGCTTCTCCCAACACCTCAAAACACACTCCGCAGAGATTCTTGACCACACTCCGCCCATTGAATATATTTCCCCAGCTCCCAACCCTCCAGTTTTACCTGATCCTGATCAAATAATTGCCACCCAAGCCCAATTAAACTGGTCTCCAGACACAGACCTTGACATTGCTATTAGTCAAACACTCGCCATTAGTCATGAAGTTTATTCACCTCCAATCAACGAGAGTTTAACTCAAGAAACTCGACCACCATTATCATCAACACCAAACCAAAGCGTTCAGTCAGATCAAGTTAATGACATTCCGCCAAAACCATCTTTGACTAAATCTCCAAACTATTTTGATTTAGCCAAGAAGCCTAAGACGAAAAAAAGAAAAAAAGCCCTCTTGCTCTTTCTTTCTGTCATGCTTATTGTTTTTTTCCTACCTCTAATATCTCTTTACATCTCAATTACCCAGGGGATTAGTCAGTTTAGTCAATCCTACGCACTTCTCGAGCAGGGGAGATATCAACAATCTCAAACAGCCGCACAAAACTCAAAATCATCATTTATTCGTGCACGAGTCACTTTAGGGATCACAAAAAAGCTCATACCTCTTTTTCCAAAAACTAAATACGACAAATATGACCAACAACTCGATATTGCCTCAAGACTTAGCGATATTCTAAGTCTAACCTCAACCACTCTCGTCAAGGCTGACCAGCTTTACTCCATCATAACCAATACTAGTACCGGAAACTTTCACTCAGCTAACTCCGACCTCAAGGTTAGTCTAGACTCGCTCTATCAACATCTCTCATTAGTCCAAGCTAGTGTTGATCAGGTTGACTTTAACTCAAATCTATTTGCTTATAACAAACTAAAAACCGCCAAGGACAATCTACCAGAAATGAGAAAAACAACTGAACAGGCCTTAAAACTAGTATCCATTCTTCCTGATCTAATCGCCCAGGAACAACCACAAACACACCTTCTTTTACTCCAGAATAACCTAGAACTTCGTCCTGCTGGCGGATTGGTGGCGGTTGTTGGTTTACTTACATTCACCGATGGGCGGTTGACCAACTTTCAAACCTATAACGTGCCAACCCTCGACAGCCAACTTGACGGTATTGTTACACCACCTCCCGATATTGCTACCTATCTGGGGGAGGATCGATGGTTTCTACGAGACTCAAACTGGTCTGCCCACTTTCCTTCATCTGCTCTCCAAGCTCAATGGTTTGTCGACAAAATGCTTAACCGACCCACCAATGGGGTAGTTGCCGTAGATTTATATGCACTTCAAGAGCTTATCAAAGCCACTGGACCAGTTCTTATTCCAGAACAAACCAATCCGTTAACATCAGACAATCTGTTGGAAAACATTCAGTTTGGCAATCAAGACAACGAATCCGACTCTCAACAAACTCAACTTCTGCTTTCCCTCGCCGATTCAATCATCTCTAAACTCCAAGAAAAACAAATACACCTAATAACTCTATCTACCGCCTTTACCAAATCACTATCCGAAAACCATCTTCTTATCTACTCAGATCAACCATCCATCCAATCCGTGCTATCAACCTACAACTGGGATGGATCGATTAATAACCCGTCATGTCCGCCACGCTTCAATCAACAAAACTGTACCACCCAGACATTTTCCCTCATAGAAGCCAATGTTGGCATCAATCAAAGTAACTACTATCTCGACCGCCGCCTTAACCACCAAGTTAACATTGGCCAGCAAGGACAGATTGACCATACCATCACCATAGATTACACCAACAACTCACCCAACAACTCCTGGCCTGGCGGAAAGTACAAAACCTTTACCAGAATCTACACACCACTCCATTCTCAGTTAATATCAACCAATTTTGCCGGACAAGAAATTCAACCAGTTAGAATTACTCCCAATCTCGAACTCGGTCTGCAAGAAATTGCCTATATCTACGAGATATCCCCTCAAACAGAATCATCACTCATCATCTCACTCCGCTCATCTCAAATTTTTAATCTCACTCAACTTCCAGGCACACTTGCTGTCAATTGGGAAAAACAACCGGGCACAAACAAGGATCCTGTAAGCATCACCTTCAATTACCCGCAAAATCTAACTCCTCGTCAGATATCACAACCAGCTACTACCCAAAACCAACAAACCATCTTCCACAATCAATTACTCCAAGATACCGTCTTTGCTATTCAGTTCTAGGCACCCAAGCTTGCTGTCAAACCCAAACAATGCTAAACTACTGACCCAGTCACGGATTAAAAAGTTAAATATTGCATTCAGACAAATAATTTAAAAACAATCATGTCCACCGCCAAAGCAAACACCAAATCTACCACCAAAAAACAGATTGATCTCCCAGCTGAACCACGAACCCTAACTGGACGTAAGGTAAAAAATTTACGTAGACAAGGGATACTACCCGGCAATATTTTTGGTAATAAAATTACCTCAACCTCAATCCAACTAGATCTCAAAGATTTCCAAAAAACATATGAACAAACCGGTGAAACCAACATTATTACCCTTTCTTTAAAAGGCGAAAGCAAAACAAGACCCGTACTGGTCAGTAACGTCCACCTCGACCCTGTCACCGACACCCCTCTTCATGTTGACTTTCACCAAATTGATCTAACTCAAAAAGTGACTGCCACCGTCCCTGTTGAATTAATCGGAACTGCTCCAGCAGAGGAAGAAAAGGGCGCTGTCATTGTTCAAATAATCAATGAGCTTGATGTTGAGGCTCTTCCAGCAGATCTACCTGATTCCTTAGAGGTTGATCTCTCGAGTCTTAAGGAGTTTGGTGACTTCCTCTCAGTTAAGGACATTAAGATTGACACTACCAAGGTGGAGATTGATGCCGAACCTGATCAACAAGTTGTCCAAGCCCAAGAACCTAAAGAGGAAGAAGCTGAACCTACTCCTTCACCGGAAGGTGATGAGGGTACAGAGCCCGGCACTGATAGTGGCGGCAAACCCGAATCAGGCGAGTCTCAGGTGGATAAACAATCCGACTCGGGCGATAAACCTACCCCGGACGAGCAATCCAAGTCTGAATAAGTATCAACTTTCTCCACTATCTCTCCACATCCAGCAACCATTCCATCCTACTGACTAAACTGTCATTCGGGTCAATTCTAGCCGCCTTTTCCAACGCCTCTTTCGCCAACTCACTCTCACCCAGACTCCAATAATCAATGGCCAAATTAAGTAATAAGGATCTAGACCTGGGAGCAATATCCTCATCACTCAATCTCTTCACCTCTTCCAAAAGCTTCGTTTCTGGCCATATCAAGTCTTCAATCTCACTCGATGCTCCCAAGACAGGGGAGTCCTTACTCATATATTTCTCACCCAATCGATACTCTCTCTCAGCCACTGTATAGTCAAACCTCTTTGCTGATTCACGTGCCAAATCCCAGTGGGCTAGGGTAGAGTAGGGGAACTGTCCAGCCCGGTGCTGCTCTTTTCTCAGCTCGTCATTAACCGGAAACAAGTTCAAACTAGCTATAACCATCATAACCAAGACAGGGATCAGGCCTGCTAGACTTTTAAAAATAGGCGAGTCAACTAACCCATCAGACTTACCCGCCCTCAAGTGTCTGCGTTTAGCCACAATTCTGTTTTTAATGACCGCTCTTCTTTTCACTTTTTCATCATATCATCGTACTCAGGCCACGAGCTTGCGATCAGAATCCCTTCCTCCTCGTTCAGATTTTGCCAAACAAACTCAGTCACAAATGGAACAAAGGGGTGAAGTAACTTCAAAAACACTACTAATCCGTTTTTAAGCTCACCTGCTGATATAACCCCTTCTTTACCTTGCTCAATACACTTATCGCAGTACCAGTGCCAAAACTCGTTATAAACCGTCTCGGCTGCCAAACCAACTTTCAAATCGTCTAGCTGCTTCTCAATCTGAGCTACTATCTTACTAAGCCGTTTCCTAAACTTATCATCTCCCGGCGCCTGATCATTCTTATCACCAACCTCATTCATCTTCACAAACCTAGCCGCATTCCAGATCTTATTTGCAAAATTACGCATTCCTCTTATCGTTTCCTCACCCACATTCTTATCAGTTCCAGGCGTCGAACTCATCACCAAAGCCATGCGCAAAGCGTCGGCACCATACTTATCGATCATATCGATCGGGTTAAGCACATTACCCTTTGACTTACTCATCTTTACTCCTTTTTCATCCCGCACCAGCCCGTGCAAATAAACCTGCTTAAACGGCACCTCATCAGTCAAGTAAATCCCCAGCATCAACATCCTCATTACCCAAAATACCAAAATGTCATAAGCCGTCTCCATCACCGTAGTCGGATAATAATACTCAAAATCGCCTGGCTTATTGGTTTTTAACGTCAACACTGGCCATTGACCCGAGCTAAACCACGTATCAAAAGTGTCCTCCTCCTGAACAAATCCGTCTCCTGGTTTTGTCTTACTTACTACATAATCCTCTCCATCGCCTCCTTCCTTGTACCACACAGGCATTCTAATTCCCCACACAATCTGTCTACTTACATTCCAGTCACGGAGATTGCTTAACCAATGCCTCAGGATTTTTTCTCTTCCCGGACCATGAATCCTAACTTTGTTTTGATCCAGTGCCTCAATCGCCCGTTTCGCCAACGGTTTGACCCGGATAAAAAATTGTTTCTTAGGTAATGGCTCAATTGCTCTTCCACATCGGTAACAAGTTCCCACTCGACTCACATAATTCTCATCGACCTTTTCTATCAAACCCTTTTTCTCAAGCTCCTCAACCACCATCTCTCTCGCTTTGTCTACTTTCTCACCGGCTAACCATCCTCCCAACTCGGTAATCCTACCTTTTTCGTCAATAGCCTGTCTTTTTGGTAGACCATGTCTCTCTGCCACTTCCCAGTCGTTATGATCATGAGCGGGTGTTAGTTTCACCACGCCTGTGCCAAAATCAGGATCCACAAAACTATCTTCAATAATCTCCATTTCCTCACCACTCAATGGATTAATTACCTTTTTTCCGACAAGACCCTTCTTGCTCTCATCATTCGGATTAACAGCCAAGTGTGTATCTGCAAATATTGGTTCTGGCCTGACTGTCGCCACTACCACGAATTCTTTTGGGTTCTCAACCAGGGGATAGCGAATATGGTACAAAGGAACTCTTCTTTCTTCATACTCCACCTCTAAGTCCGAGTAGCTTGTTCCACATTTTACGCAGTAATTAACCAACTTCTCGTCACGATAAACCAGACCGTCCTTGTTTAATTTGATAAAGGTTTCTTGTGCCAGTTCAACAATATCCTTGTCAAGAGTAAACTTATATCTACCCCAATCCGCACTTGCTCCCAGCCGCTTCATCTGCTCGATAGCTATCTGGCCATTCTCCTGAACATAATTCCACAACATCTCATAAAGCTCCGCTCTTGAAAAATCAAATCGACTTTTACCTTCTTTAGCTAATTTTTTTTCAAAAACATACTGTGTCTCAATGCCTGCATGATCTGTTCCGGGTAACCACAAGACTGCGTCACCTTTCATTCTATGGTATCTAACTAAGATGTCCTCGATCGTCACGAACATGGCGTGACCCACATGCATTGGATCATTAGCATTCGGTGGTGGCATAATCACACAAAACGGCTCCTGACCCCACTTTTTTGCCTCTTTTGCCTCGGGAGCCGCAAAAACACCCGACTGCTCCCATTTTCTGTATACCTTCTCCTCATTATTTTTAAATTCGTATGCCTTGTCCATTTTCGATTTGATAAAAATTATCTAATTTGTTTTTTTACTTACTTCATCATATTGTACAAACACAAAAAACACGCTACCTGCGTGTTGTGGTTTCCCAAGCTAAAAAGGAAAGGTACCAACCTCAACCATACTCAACTCCAGCTGTAACGGGCCTACCCGGAAAGCTCTACTCCCTACCTCAATCAATAGGTTTCTTCTTTCAGCTATCGGATGACTAGTCCAATCATCGCTGTTAACGCCATTTTACCATAGCCTCCGTTCAAACCGCCTGTCCTTATCGCCTCGCACTCTCTCCGCCAAAGGCAAAAGATACATAATCAGCCAAAAATATCCAAACCTGGATCAGGATTCAATTCAAACACATCTGCCTCCTTTGGTCTTAATACTGCCGCGGCACCAATCATCGCCGCATTATCAGTGCAATACTTGATTTCAGGCACGTACATCCCTACCCCCGACTCATCACATATTTTCTTTATTTTTTCTCTCAGCAGCTTGTTTGCCGCTACCCCTCCTGCCAAAAGAACACTTTTAGGATGTTTTCCCTTTATTGCCTTTTCAGTTTTCTCAACCAGACTCTCCACTACCGCCTCATTCACCTCTTTTGCCAACCCTGCTCTATCACTCTCATCTAACTCACCTCTACTTTTTACCTCGCGCAACAACGCCGCCTTAAGACCACTAAAACTCATGTCATATCCAGACCCACCCTTCAGCGGCCTAGGTAACTTCACTCCAATAGACTTAGCGTTTTCGGCCACTCTTTCAATCGAAACACCACCCGGGTAGGGTAGACCTAAGGCTCTTGCACACTTATCAAAACACTCTCCCGCCGCGTCATCTCGAGTCCCTCCTAACTCAAACCATTCACTCATATTCTCAAGCCAAACCAAATCTGTATGACCCCCACTAACCACCAGTCCGACTCCAGGTAGTTTTGGCTCATCATCAATCCAATTTGCCAATAAATGTGCCTGCATATGATTAACCGCCAACAACTTCTTTTGGTGTACATAAGCTAAAGTTTTTGCCGTTTCCACCCCCACTAGTAAACTACCCATTAGCCCAGGACTATAAGCCACCGCAATCGCCTCCAGGTCTTCATATTTCAATCCAGCTTTGTTCATCGCCTCCTCTATAACCGATCCAATCACTCTCAACTGTTCTCTCGCTGCCACTTCGGGCACGATGCCACCATACTTATTATGCATCTCAGCCGAACTAGCTGTTATATTTGCTATCACCTCTACACCATTCCTACCCTGTTTCTTTTTCACAACCGCTGCACCAGTTTCGTCGCACGTACTTTCTATTGCCAAAATCATCTTTATTGTCCTCCGGTACCTCTCAGGTATACTGCCTGCCAAGGTCTATAATTACTATAAAAAGTCTCATCCTGAAGCACTTCTCCATCTCTGGTCACCTTGTATTCAAAACTTGTCTTAGCTCCCCACGCTGCCCAATCAATTTGCTTTATCATTCCTACTGGTAAGCTTGGATCGTCTTGATACAACGGTGGTGGGGGAGCCGACTGTCCCCAAACCTTAGGTTCACCCAACGTCACCTCTCTTCCATCATCAGTTCCATACAACTCAAATACTAGCGTCCGTTCGGCCTCGTTTACTATCGCTTGAATCAATATATAACCCGGTGTATCGTTCCTAAACTTAAAATCAACACTTGGATCATATACTGTCGCATCAATCCCCGGTTTGGAATCCTGTTCATAGTAAGAAACCCGATATGAATGTGGCTTTCTTTCAATTATTGGTAAACCAGCATCTAAAACGGATCTAAATAAAGTGGTTGACACCTGGCACACCCCACCACCATCTCCAAGCACTGTTCTGCCACTGCTAATTACATAAGCCGGTTTGTATCCAGTGGCTTGTGATACCTCGCCCAATGTTTGGTTAAACGAAAAAACCTCTCCTGGAGCCACCAAAGTCCCCCCTATTCTTCTTGCGGCCAATGATACGTTATGCACCCTGTTAATTATTGAATGAAGATAGGTTGACTTACCTCTTCCAATCAACTCCTTAATCCCCATGTTATTAACCTCCGCTGTCGACACTACAGGCTCCTTTTTCTCCACCGGTGTCTCTACTACAATTTTGTTTTTGCCGTTAAAGCTATCCAACGCCTCCACTAATCTATCCATCAAATCATCCTCTTTTACAGTTATCCCTTCCTTACCAGGGGCAAACTCAACCACCCTACCATTCTCAAATCTAAATACAGCGTTTTGTGGCTCACGATTAACCCCCTCAGAATACACAGTAACTAACTCGCTAATTCTGTCGCGACTAGTTGCATCATCCCCGATTGCAATCATTCCAACCAACTCTTCTTCACCCAACACCCACTCATTATCTTCTAGTTTAACTATCAAACTACCGCCTATTAATTTCTCCGCTTTTGTTATTGCCTTTTTTACCGACTCCTCACTCACCTCAGTTCTCAACTGCTTCACCGGTAGGGTGATTTCTCGATCATCGAGCCAAGCGCGATGTTCCAATATCATTTGCTTTAATCTATCCTCATCTACCTCCAAACCAGCCTGACCCTGCTCGTACACAATCTCTTTATCCCCACCAGCAGTTTCAATTCTCAAACTTGGCTTAATCTCTGTCACCTCTATCTCAGCTGATATACTCGCCACTACTGGTAACCACAGATCTTCATCAATTGATACCTCAAGGGGTAGATTAACCCCCTCAAAAAAACTTCTCTGAGCCTCTCCAAATCGCTCCCAAATATTTCCAGACCTAGCCACCATCCACGCCTGATTTATCGTCAACGGAACACTAATTTCAATTCCTAAATTATCATCATTTAGCCTCCATACACGTTCTTCGTGTCTTATCACCAACTCTCTCTCACTATCTCTCTCTAAACGTGCCTCTAATACTTTAGCCGCCTGCTCCCCGGTCAAGTTTCCCACCTCAACCCCTGAAACCTGCACTCCCCGCACGATCTTGCCGTTATAAGCAGCAAGATATGCCATCACTATTACCAACATCAACACTACTCCGAAAACCACAACTCCAAGACCTTTGCTGCCATATCTCACCATTTTCCATAAGCTAATCAGTTTCTTGTTTAAACCTTTCTTTTTTGGCATGCTCTCAATTGTATCAGTCAGCCGTATCGCCGTCTTTTCTTCGTCTTCATCATGATATACTCAAACCAATAACATACTCTTTCCTATGCCCGATTTTCCAATGCCACCCGACCAAAATCAAGATCCCAATCAAAACTCCAATCCTGACCCAAATTCACAAGACACCGGGCCAATTCCTTCTCCTCTAAACATGCCTCCACCACCCTCGGACTTTACCCTTGACTCATCCACCCCCCCTAACACGACAGAATCATCACCTTCTCCTCAAGAAGCATCCCCACCATCCTCTCCCAGCTCAACCCCTACCCCGTTCTCAGACCAAACACCGCCTTTCCAGGACAATACCAGTCCCAACTCAACTCCGCCTCCACCTCCTGCATTTCCAACTTCCACCCCACCTTCTTCTTCCATGCCACCGGCTGATCCACCGCCTCCTCCTCAAGAAACACCTACTCCTGCCACTACTCCTAAAAAATCACCATTCAAATTTTTAATTCCTATCATTCTCGGACTTGTTATCCTAGCTGTCATTGCCTTCGTTGTAATCAAGTTTGTTCTACCCGGCTCCTCCGACCAAGCCTCATCAGAAACTACTTCCACATCGCCTAATACCAAAACCACTACTATCACCTACTATGGACTTTGGGAGCCGCCAGAGGTTATGCGTGTTGTCCTTGATGAGTTTGAACGACAAAATCCCAATATCAAAGTTGATTATCAAATGCAACAATCCGCCGACTACCGAGAACGATTACAAACCCTACTCACTCAAAAAGACCCACCTGACGTTATCCGTTTTCACTCTACCTGGATACCACAACTTATCTCTCATCTTAAACCAGCTCCGGAAAATATCATTACTCCAACTGAAATTGATGCCAACTTCTACCCAGCTGTAAAAGACCTTGTCGTTATCTCCAATCAAGTTTATGCCGTTCCCGCGACTCTGGAAGGCCTTGGTTTATATGTCAATCAAGAAATATTCAACTCCGCCCAAGAATCTGTCCCTACCACCTGGGTTGATTTAAGAACTGTCGCTAAACGACTAACCCAAATAGATCCTAATACTGGCCAGATTTCTCGTGCTGGTATTGCTCTGGGCACTACTACCAATGTTGACCACTGGCCTGACATCGTCTCACTCATGTTGCTTCAAAACGGAGTTTCCATGTCAAGCTTGACTCCCACTAATCGGGTTTCTGAAGTTTTACGCTACTACACTTTCTTTACCAAAACTGATGCAGTCTGGAGCAACAACCTTCCCTCCTCGGTTCAGGCCTTTGCTGCCGGAAAAGCTGCCATGATTTTAGCCCCTTCCTGGCAAGCCATTACCATCAAAGAACTCAACCCCTCTCTCTCCTGGAAAATCTACCCCGTACCCCAGTTACCCGACGCTCCAGTTGTCACCTGGGTCAATTACTGGGTTGAGGGAGTTCCTAAGAACGCTTCTCACCCCAACGAAGCTTGGAAGTTAGTTAAATTCCTCTCCTCATCCCAAGCTCAACAGCTTCTTTTTGACACCGCAACCAAGCAACGAGGCTTCGGCCAGGCTCCAGCCAACAAAGCCCTTGCCAGCACTATTGCTACAAATCCAATAGTCGGCCCTTTTGTTACCCAAGCCGCAACCGCCAAAACTTTTTACACCACCAGTCTCACCCATGACGGCACTACAGGTATAAACTCCAGACTAAACAAGTACCTTGAGGACGCTATTAACTCTCAGCTCTCTGGAGCTAATGAAGCCTCAGCTGTTACCACTCTCCAACAAGGTTTTTACCAAGTACTCTCTCAATACAACCTTGTTTCTATCACCCCCACCCCTGCTAAGTAGACCCCATTCTCTCCGATGAAACCGAATCTGCGATCCGCCATTATCGCCACTCTTAACTATGCCCGTTTTTTTGATCTACCGCTTAATCTGCTAGAACTTCATTTTTGGCTAATTTATCCCAAAACCATTAGCAAAGCCAACCTTACTCATTCTCTTTCACGTCTTCCCCCCAGCTACACCTATAATCTAGATAAACCATCCCTCAACCTTCGTCGTCAACGTCGCCAACTAACCAAACAAAAACTAACCCAACTCTCTCGTCATATACACCTTCTCTCATACATTCCCACCATTCGCTTGATCGCCCTCACCGGCTCTCTCGCTGTTAACAACGCCAGACCCAAAGATGACATCGATTTAATGATCATCACCACTCGTCACACTCTCTGGCTTACTCGTTTGTTAGTTACCATCTGCCTACTGCTTTTAGGTAAAAAACGCGTACCCACTACCAGCCGACCACAACCCGACACTCTGTGTATCAACCTTTGGCTTGACACCTCAAGTCTCGCTGTACCAACCGCAAAACGTAATCTTTATACCGCGCATGAAGTACTCCAAGTTAAACCTCTATACGATCGCCATCAAACATATCAACATTTTCTTAATCAAAACTCCTGGACATCTCGATATCTTGCCAATGCATATCACCATCTAGTCCTTTCTACCAGATCAGACAACTCCAACCATTCTTCAGTGCTTAACGATCCCTGGGCTCATATCCTACTTGCTCCACTCAACCTTCTCGCCTTCTTTCTCCAATATCTCTATATGAAGCCAAAAATCACCAGGGAATCCATCTCTCTTCATGCCGCCTACTTTCATCCTCGCAATTTGTCTCCACGAATCAATGCCTTTCTCAAGTCTACAGACACAAGCTAACTCGTTTGTTAGTCAAACTGACTATTTTTTGGTATCATACGTACATAAGTCCAGCCTCAGCTATCAGCACCAAAGACTGACCAAAGTCTTCACATTATTCAAAAACTGACAAACGCTAGACTCCACATAATATGGCCGATTTTGACAAACTTGTAGTAGGCTTTCTTGTTGACGAAGTAGTGGGTGGTTTTTTTGTGTCTGTCCCGCCCGGGCATGTAGCCTGTATTTATGATCGAGGTGCAGGCGTCCTTCCTCGAGTTTGGGGACCGGGTCTTCACCTAAAACTCCCTTTTTGGCAAGTCGCCAAGCTCTTTAATGCCCAGATTCTTGAATACACCATTAGGAAAGGTTTTGATATAAACCAGAAAGAAGCCTTAGGTGATGAGCCAATTACAACAGTTACCCAGGATGGCCATCCAATCTCTGTGGAAGGTTCTCTACTCTTCAAAATCGACAAGGCCAATGCCCCGGAGCTCTGGGAAAACATCGGCGACAACTTTGTTAGCAAGGTGGTTCGCCCCTTTGCCCGTTCCCGTATTGCTAATATCTTTACTCAAATCACCGCTGACCAGATCCGCTCATCACGAACCCAAGTAGAAGAAGCACTCAAGCAAGAACTAAATCGGCTTTTTGATGACAAGGGACTTATAGTTGAAGGAGTACTCCTCTCTGAAGTAAAGATTCTTGATCAATCAAACCAGCCTCAAAAAGAAATTATTTTCGAAAATTCACCCTCTTCGACTCCACTTCCTACACATTAACCTCTTGTTCCCTTTATAATCATTCCTAAGCAACATCTTATCTGCTAAAAAACACTATGTCTCGCACTGTCCTCGAGATTCGAACCGCTAAAGACTCTAAAGAAACTCCGGAAGCTGCCGTTCAGCTTCTATCAAGCCTGTCGGGCACTTTAAGCACCAGTTTCTGGCAACGTTTCCAGAACAAACAGCCAACCCTTTCTCTCGAAATTGCTAGCCTCAACCAACGTGTCTTTTTCATTGTTACCTGTGACTCTCAAACTGCTCCGCTAGTTAAAAGCCAGATCGCCGCCCAATATCCTACGGCTGTTATCACTCCTACTCAAGACTACATAAGTACCTGGTCTCGTTATGGTACCCAGTCTGCATCACAAATTACCTTAAGCGCACCCTATTATCTGCCCATAAAGATCTACTCAAAATTTACTGATACAGATCCGTTAGCTGCCCTTCTTGGAGTTCTTGGTAAAACTCAACCAGGTAGCGCCGCCATTATTCAAATCCTTCTTACTGCAGCTCCCTCCAACTGGGCGAGTACAGGCAAGAGCGTTATCCAAAAAGGAGTAAGTTCTGACCCAGAAACTTTCAAACCCCATCCCCAACAAGCCCTCATTGAAGAAAAACTTTCCACCAAAGCCTTTCACGTCGGCATTCGTCTCCTTGGTGTCAGTCCTCAACATTCCCAAGCACAACTTCTGGTATCTCAGATGAGTAGTGCTCTCGGAACCTTTGCTTTATCTGAAGGTAACTCATTAGTCCCAACCAAAACTAGCTCAACCCCCAACCTCATTGCCTCCATGGTTGCTCGCGATCCCCGATTTTTACCCAAAAACCAATACCTCAATGTTCTTGAACTAGCTTCTTTGTATCATTTTCCTGGCGAAAGCCTCTCTGGACTTCGCAACATCGCTTGGGGCAAAACTATTAAAGGCGAAGCTCCAGACAATCTTCCCACCAGAGACACCCTTGATCCCACCATCCTTAAAGACACCAATTTTTTTGCCCGCACCGAATACAAGAACCAACTAGCCGATTTTGGTATCAAGCTTCGAGATCGTCGTCGTCATTTCTATATTCTAGGTAAGTCTGGTACCGGAAAATCGACTCTCCTAGCTAACATGGCTATCTCCGATATGCATAATAATCAAGGTTTTGCCGTCATTGATCCCCACGGTGACCTAGTCGAGCAGACTTTACTTGATTATGTTCCAGAGCATCGTCTCGCTGACATCGCTTATCTCGATCCTGCCGATGCTCAACACCCATTTCACTTAAATCCACTCGAGGTTAGACGGCCAGAGCACAAAGAATTAGTTGCCTCGGGTATTGTCTCGATTTTTCAAAAAATCTTCCATTATTCCTGGGGTCCTCGTCTGGAATACATCCTGAGAAACACCCTTATGACCCTAGTTGAAATAGAAGGATCAACCCTGCTTGATATCCCCAAATTACTCACCGACAAAAATTTCCGAACTCAACTTGTCAACCAGCTCAATCCTGAAACCCACCAAGTTCTCATCGAGTTCTGGACTCGAGAGTTCGATCAATATGGTGATAAATTAAGAAACGAAGCCATTGCCCCCATCCTTAATAAAGTTGGCCAATTCATTGGCAGCCCTACCATCCGCCAAATCTTAAAAAACCCCAAATCCAGTATCGATCTAGAGTCAATGATGAATCAGGGTAAAATCGTCTTGCTCAATCTGTCTCAGGGTAGGCTAGGGGAAGATAACGCCACTTTGCTTGGCGCCATGTTTATTACCCAATTTCAACTAGCCGCCATGAATCGCATCAATATTCCTGAAGAACAACGCAAAGACTTCTTTCTTTACGTCGACGAGTTTCAAAACTTTGCTACCACCTCCTTTATAAAAATTCTCGCCGAAGCCAGGAAATACAGACTTGGTCTCATTCTCGCCAACCAATATACCGCCCAACTTCCTGAAGAAATCCAAAAAGCTATTTTTGGTAACGTTGGCACCATCGCCACCTTTGTCATGGGCGCAGATGACGCAACCAGTATCTCCAAAGAGTTTGGTGAACTCTATACCGTTGATGACCTGGTCAATCTTGGCAAGTTCCAAATCATCACCAAATTAAGTATCGACGATCGCATCAGCAATCCCTTCCCTGCCTACACCCTCCCCTTACCAGATATCAAAAATCAAAACCGACCCCGAGTGCTCGAAGCATCCCACTCTCAATACTCACAACCAGTCGATCTCACTCCCGTCTCAACTCCATCACCCAGTTTGCCTCATCCCAAGCCTCAACCCCAGACGCAGTCAAACCCCACCTCAGACGCCAGACCACCCCTTGATCTGTCTCAGTTAGAACTCGGCAAGGTCTATTCCGGCATCGTCAAAAACATCAAAGACTACGGAGCATTCGTTGAAATTCTTCCTGGATACGAAGGTCTGGTTCATGTCAGTAACTTAAGCAAGTCTCACATTAAAAAACCTCAAGACTTGCTAAAAACCGGCGATCAAGTAAAGGTTAAGCTCTATGAAATTGATGATAAAAACAGGCTTAACCTAACCATGATTCTTGACCAGGAGCCATCAGCGACAAAATAGGTTATGATAAGCATCTCTGTTTAGTCCAATCATCAATCACCCTCTTGACACTCACTAACTGTCTCCCTAAAATAGCAATCGAATAGGTCGAGTGATAATCACTCGCTTTCTGTCTTCGAGATTATCAATTACACTAATAACTCATGTCCACACAATCAACCCTTACTCTTAATTCCCTTAAGCCTACACCTGGCCATCTCTTAGTCCAGCCAGCTGATACTGAAAAACAAACCGCTTCTGGTATTTATCTTCCCGAATCTCACGACGAAGCTCCACTATACGGTACTGTGGTAGCCGTAGGATCTGATCTTCTTACTGAGTCCGGTACCACCATTAAAGCCCCTGCAAAAGTAGGGGATATGGTTGTCTATAAAAAATGGGGCGGCAACGAATTTACCCTCGGCCAAGTCGACTACCAATTTCTTAAGTTTGAAGACATCCTAGCCGTAGCTTCAAGCTCGAAAAAACAGTAACCACTCTCGAAAATAAATACAAATAATATTAATTAGTTTTACTATCCAATAACCATGTCAGCCAAACAAATCACCTACTCTGAAGAAGCCCGAAAAAAACTAAAAACGGGTGTTGATAAACTTGCCCGTGCTGTTGTTACTACTCTAGGCCCTCGTGGCAAAAACGTCGCCATTGATAAGAAATGGGGCGCTCCCGCTGTTCTTCATGATGGTGTCTCTGTTGCCAAAGAAGTCGAACTCGAGGATCCTTTTGAAAACATGGGCGCACAGCTTGTCAAAGAAGCCGCCGAAAAAACCAATGACGCCGCCGGTGACGGTACGACCACTGCCACTCTTCTCGCCCAACAGATAGTTGACGGAGGCATGAAGGCAGTTGCTGCTGGCAGCAACCCAATGCTTATGAAGCGAGGTATTGATAAAGCCGTTGCAGCAGTTACCACCGAACTTAAGAAAAATAGCAAAACAGTCAAAGAATCTGACTGGGAGGCGGTAGCTACTATCTCTGCCCAAAACCCTCAAATTGGTAAAACCATCGCTGACGCCCTTAGTAAAGTGGGTGGTAAAGACGGCCTGGTTGAAGTCGAGGAGGGAAGAGGTCTAGAGATCGAAACCGAACTTAAAGAAGGTATGTCTTTCGATAAAGGCTACTCATCCCCATATTTCGTCACCGATCCTGACAACATGGAGGCCGTCATCGAAGATGCCAGTATCCTTATTACTGACCAGAAAATCTCAGCCGTTAACGACCTTCTTCCATTCCTTGAAAACACCGTCAAAACCACCAAAAACCTCGTCATTATTGCTGACGATATCGAAGGTGAGGCTCTGGCTACTTTAGTTGTTAATAAACTACGAGGTACCTTTAATGTTCTTGCAGTCAAGGCTCCCGGGTTTGGTGATAATCGTAAAGAAATGCTTCAAGATATCGCCATTCTCACCGGAGGGTCATTTATCAGTGAAGATACTGGTCGAAAACTAGAGTCTGTCACTTTAGAAGACCTAGGTAGAGCTGATCGGGTAGTTTCCGACAAGGATGCCACTAGAATTATCGGTGGACAAGGAAGCAAAGACAGCCTTAATACTCGTATTGCTCAGCTTAAAAATGCTATCTCCAAAACCACCTCAGAGTTTGATAAGGAAAAACTTCAAGAGCGTCTTGCCAAACTCGCCGGTGGCGTTGCCGTTATTAAAGTTGGCGCTGCCTCCGAGACTGAGATGAACGAGCTAAAGGAAAGAGTTAAAGACGCTGTTGGTGCCACCAAAGCGGCCATTGAGGAAGGCATCGTCCCCGGAGGGGGAGTTGCTCTCCTTCGTGCCGCCAAAGTCCTCGATTCACTTAAATTCGATAACGATGACGAAAAGGTTGGTATCAAAATTGTTGCCGACGCTCTCTCACAACCTCTCCGCTGGTTAGCCAAAAACTCTGGAGCCGAGGAGGGTTGGGTAGTTAAACAAGTTGAACAACATCCTGACAAATCTTATGGCTTCAATGCCGTCACCCTCGAATTCGGTGACATGCTATCCGCTGGCATTATTGATCCAGTCAAGGTTACCCGGGCCGCCCTCCAAAACGCCGCCTCTGTGGCCAGCATGATTCTTACCACCGAAGCGCTCATTACCGAGCTTCCTCAAAAAGAAGGGGACAAAGACTCAACTCCCAATCCCGGAATGATGGGAATGTAAAATCAGTTAGACTAAAGATGTTTCAAACAAGCCTCCTTATCATGGGAGGTTTGTTTTTATCGATATAATTTCTCTGATGCAATCACCTACGCCAGAACAACACCTCTCT
>Ga0172375_10000396_pt1 | contig 70610 bp, 49 predicted proteins | sample LakKiv1m_FD_114537 | JGI IMG/M metagenome (GOLD analysis project Ga0172375, IMG submission 114537) | Freshwater microbial communities from Kabuno Bay, South-Kivu, Congo - kab_092012_11.1m | ecosystem: Environmental > Aquatic > Freshwater > Lake | place: Democratic Republic of the Congo... | reverse complement strand
TAATTTTAGAAAGGATTTTTAATAAGGTAGATTTGCCAGCACCATTTTTCCCAATAATTCCAATACTATCTCCTACAGCAACATCAAAAGAAATATTTTTTAAAGCCCAAAATTCTTCTTTCGTTAAATTTTTAATGGAAAAGGACTGGCTAATTTTATCACGAAGACTTAAATAGGGTTGTCTATCTTTATTTATTTGAAATTTTTTTGATATATTTTGTATCTGAAGTATTGGTTTTGTCATAAAAAAAAATTCATACAATATCTGCGAAATACCTTTCAGTTCTTCTGAAATAGAGCAAACCAACTAAAAAAAATAAAAATGATGAAGCTCCACTAATCAAAATTAAATTAACATCAAGTGGTTTGTCAATCAGTGAAGATCTTGCCAAATCAATGGCTCCTGTCATAGGATTTATAGCAATCAAATATTTAGCCCAATCATATTTAATGATTGAAACAGGATAGATTACCGGCGTTAGAAATAAAAAGGACTGAATTAAAAAAGGTAAAATATAACGAAAGTCTCTGTATTTAACATTTAGAGCTGCAATAAAACTACCAATTCCAAACGTAGTTAATAGTGTAAAAAAAATGGATAACGGTAAAAAACAGATAAGGTAAATTAAATAAATATGTATGTCAAAGTATAACATCAAAGGAATAAAAATAATTAAAGACATCAAAAAATCAAAAAAGGAAACGACTATCGAAGAAATGGGAATAATTAATCTCGGAAAATATATTTTTTGGATGATATTGGCATTACTAACCATAGAGTTTCCCGCTCCAGTTAATCCTGATGAAAACAGATTCCATATAATTAATCCGGTAAATGCAAAAACAGGATAAGGAACTCCATCAGAAGGGACTTCCAACATTTTACCAAAAAAGAAAGTAAAAATCAACATAGTAAATAAGGGTTGTAAAATAGCCCAAAGAAAGCCCAAAACAGCTTGTTTATATTTTACTTTAATATCGCGCCATGAGAAAAAATAAAGGAGTTCTTTGTACTCCCAAAGTTCTTTAAGATTTAATGAAAGGCCTTTTTGAGGTTTGATTTCGTATTCAATCATATTACCAACTACGTGAAATTTGATTATATACGTTTGAGATCCCTTCACGCAAAGAAATTTTTGGTATCCATCCTAATGAACTCAAACGTGAGATATCTAAGAGTTTTTTGGGTGTACCATCCGGTTTTGAAGAATCAAATTTTAATTCCCCTTTATATTGAGTAATATTTTTTATTAACAGAGCCAAATCTTTTATTGAAATGTCATTACCACATCCAATATTTAGAATCTCTTTTTCATTGTAATTGTTCATAAGAAAATAGCATGCACTTGCTAAATCGTCAACATGTAAAAATTCTCGCATTGGAGTTCCCGTTCCCCAAACTTCTACAAAAGGAAGATTTTTTATTTTGGCATCATGAAATTTTCTAAGTAACGCAGGTAATACGTGGCAGTTTTTTAAATCATAATTATCATTTGGTCCATATAAATTGGTTGGCATGACTGCAATAAAATTACATCCGTATTGATCTCTATAAGCTTCACACATTTTTATTCCGGCAATTTTTGCGACAGCATAAGGTTCGTTAGTATATTCCAAGAATCCTGAAAGTAGATATTCTTCCTTTAATGGTTGAGGAGCCAATTTTGGATAGATACAAGATGACCCTAAAAATAAAAGTTTTTTTACACCTGATAAATATGATTGATGGATAATATTGCTTTCAATCATTAAATTTTGATATATAAAATCAGCACGAAAAGAATTGTTCGCAAGAATTCCACCAACTTTTGCAGCAGCAAGAAAAACGTATTCGGGCTTTTCGGTATTAAAAAAATCTTGAACTGAACTTTGATTAATCAAATCTAATTCATCGAATTTTTTGTACACCAAATTTGTATATCCTTCGCTCTCTAATTTACGTTTAATTGCCGATCCCACCATGCCATTATGCCCAGCAATATATATCTTTGCATTTTTTTCCATGAGTAATTATTCGTGATAGTTTTTTATTTTAAATCCATTATTTTTCAGAAACTGATCACGTTTGAACAATTCAATATCTGAGGTTACCATTTCGCTTACCAACATCTGGAGATTGTACTTGGGAATCCACCCTAACTTTTGATTGGCTTTTGTGGGATTACCAATAAGTAACTCTACTTCTGTTGGTCGAAAATATCTCTTGTCAATAGCCACAACTTCATGACCTTTCCTTAATTGATATTCCGGATTAGTACATTCTATAACTACTGCTTTTTCATCAACTCCATTTCCATGAAAATCGAGGATAATTCCTGCATCGGCAAAAGCCATTTTAACAAAATCTCTAACCATAGTTGTAACACCAGTTGCAATAACAAAATCCTCAGGTTTATCTTGTTGTAACATTAACCACATAGCTTCTACATAATCTTTGGCATGTCCCCAATCTCTTTTTGCATTTAAATTTCCCAAGTAGAGTTTATCCTGCAAACCCATTGCAATACGTGCAACAGCGCGTGTAATTTTACGAGTTACAAAAGTTTCTCCTCTTAAAGGAGATTCGTGATTAAACAAAATGCCATTTGCAGCAAACATTTTGTAGGCCTCCCTATAATTAACCGTTATCCAATAAGCATAAAGTTTAGCAGCAGCATAAGGCGAGCGTGGATAAAAAGGAGTTTTTTCAGATTGTGGAACTTCCTGTACCAAGCCATAAAGCTCGGATGTAGATGCCTGATAAATTTTAGTTTTTTCGGAAAGACCCAATAAACGGACAGCTTCTAAAATTCTCAACGTTCCTATTCCATCAGCATTGGCGGTATATTCAGGCATTTCGAAACTTACTTTCACATGCGACATTGCACCTAAATTGTAAATTTCATCAGGTTGTACTTCTTGAATAATGCTGATAATGTTAGCTGAGTCAGTTAAATCACCATAGTGCATTTTGAATTTAATATCCTTTTCATGTGGATCCTGATATATATGATCAACACGATGAGTGTTGAATAAAGAACTGCGTCTTCTGATACCATGAACAAAATATCCTTTATTAATTAAAAACTCCGCAAGATAGGCACCGTCTTGCCCTGTAATACCTGTAATTAGTGCTTTTTTCATTCGCGATCTTTTACATTTGACTACAAATTTAGAAAAATTTGTTAATTTTTTAGTTTTTTTTATTAAATTTGAAGTTTTATTCGTTAACGTCATTTTATGAGGAAAATATACATTATTTCAATTTTTTTTATTTTTATCATATTAATTTCCAAGGCTTTTTCTCAACCTTTGAGTTTAATAACGCCTAAAAACAATTCCATTTCAGACAGTGCAGTAATTAATTTAGAATGGAACTCAAAATCTGGATCCATTTTCTATAATATTGAAGTTTCAACTGACGAACAGTTTTCAACAATTTTTTCAACCCATAATACTACCAATACTACATATGTAGATACGTTGAATTTTAATGAAACATATTGGTGGCGTGTTAGGTCAAATGACGGCTTTTCTTTTTCAAATTGGTCTTTAAAAAGCAAATTCTCTATTATTAACCCAACAAAATTCTATGGATTATCAATGTGGCAAAATGCTGGTTCTGGATTAACGATGAATGGAACCCATGTAAATGTTTGGCATGACCTTAGTGGAAATTCGAACAATTCAATTCAAGGAGATCCTAATGGGCAGCCTTTATTGCTTGAAAATATTATCAATTCAAAACCAGTCCTAAGATTTGATGGCATAGATGATTTTTTTCTAATGAACTCGCCAATTACTATTGGAACAGTATTTATGGTTTTAAATTGGAATGGTGGAGGACAAGTTTTTCCAAATTACAATTCTCCGCTCTCAAGCAATCACGCACCTAATTGGGATGTATTTTATACAATTACTAATGATTACAATATTGTTAGTCCGTATGCTGGTTTTAATATTTTTATCAATAATATTCCATTTAATGATTTTAGACCTTTAGAAAGATATAAAATTCTTATGGGAAAAGGCGCTCCAAAACTATTTAATGAGTTATATGTTGGATTAGGAGAGGCTTTAACAAGTCGGGCATGGTATGGGGACATTGCTGAAATTATTACATATGATAATCAGCTTAATTCTACCCAAATTGATTCTATATTTGGGTACTTGCATTACAAATACGCGCCCCCCGTAAATCTTGGTCAGGATATCAGCATCCCTTATGGAATTTGCGATACATTTATTGACGCAGGAAATAGATTCACCAATTATATTTGGTCAACTGGAGATACTACCCAGTCAATAAATGTCATTAATTCTGGTTGTTATTCGGTTACTGCGACAGATGTTTTTGGATATCAAAGTTCCGATACAGTATTAGTCAACAAACCATCCCTTAAAATCAATGATACGACCTTCTGTCAAAACAGCAGTGTAAACATAACAACTGGCCTTGGTGCCAACTACGCATACAATTGGTCAACCTTAGCAACAACTGAGAATATTTCAATAAATGTTGGTGGCACTTATTCCCTTACCGTTACTGATACTTTAGGTTGTTCTGCAATTGATACTTTCATTGTAACCGAGAACATGTTTTCCTCAACTGCATCTCTTGGTCCTGATAAAGCCATTTGCGATGGAGATTTTATTGGTTTAGTTTCTGGAAATTCACAGGCTGCCTATTACCAATGGTCTGATTTTAGCACTGGACCTACACTTCAGATAAGTACTATAAACACCTATTCATTAACAGTAACCAGCATTGACGGCTGTGTTGCAGTTGATTCAATTTATATCACTATAAAAGGGCCATTGCCTGTACCCGATTTTTTTGTAGATTCTGCTTGTGTTGGCAATCCTACTCATTTTTACGATAATTCAACTATACCATTTGGGTTTAACATTGTTAGTTTACAATGGGATTTTGGCGAACCGGGTAGTGGCTTAAATAACACATCTACATTACCAGATCCCATTCATACCTATGCTCAGGACGGAACTTACTTTGTGCACCTTACAGCTACATCTGATTCGGGTTGTGTTAAAACAATTTCGAAAGAGGTTACTGTTTACTCGCTTCCTGTTGCAAATTTTTCGCCGGTTAATGGATGCACAGGTGTACCAATTCAATTCGAAGATTTATCTACTAATGCTTACGGGAACATCACTGGCTGGCAATGGAATTTTGGTGACGCAAGTCCTCCATCAACCAACCACAACCCATCACACAATTATAGTTCAGCAGGTACCTATCAAGTAACACTTACGGTATTCACTGAAGCCAATTGCATCAACTCTGTAACAAAAACTGTTACTATCCGTGAATCGTTACAACCTGATTTTTCATACACTTCAGTTTGTTTTGGAAATCCTGTTTACTTTACAGACCTTACGCCTACCGACCCATGGTCAGAAATTAATGAATGGGTATGGACTTTTGGTGATGGAGACTCATCTAACACGGTAAATCCGGTTCACGTGTTTGATACTGCCGGAACCTACCAAGTTACTTTAATGGTGAGATCACTTAATGGATGTCGTATTTCAATCACAAAAGCAGTAATGGTTAATGCTAATCCTATTGCCGATTTTACTTTTTCAACTATTTGTCAGAATATTGAACATCCATTTACAGACAATAGCTCAGTACAAAATGACACAATTGCAAACTGGAATTGGACTTTTGATAGCTTTGGAACTTCACATTTACAAAACCCTTTATTTGCATTTCCTGATACAGGTTCATTTAATGTTACACTTTTGGTTAAGTCCGATGATGGTTGCTCTGAAACAGTCACACGCACCGTACAGGTTTACCCTGTGCCCGTTGCCAATTTTTCATTCGATCCTGAATTTGGTATTGCTCCTCTATTAGTTCATTTCACTGATGAATCAATTGGAGGATTTTCATATCATTGGAATTTTGATTATTTGTCATTTACTGATACAGGCCAAAATCCTTTATTTACCTATATCTCAAATGGCATCTATCATGTGCAGTTAATTACAACAAACGGGTATGGTTGCCCGGATACAATTGTTAAGGATGTACGCGTAATTCCTTCGTCTGTTGATATTGGGGTCAATACGGTCTATGCAAGCAAGACTTCAGATTTTCTATCGATTGGAGTTGACATGACTAATTATGGAACCCGAAAAATTGATTCTGTTTACCTTGATGCTTTTGTTGATGGTGGAACTATTTTTCGCGAAACTTTTGTCGGAACTATAAATCCAGGAGCTATGCAACATTACTCATTTGCATCTCAATTATCCATCAGCAATCAAAACCCTCAATTTGTTTGTATTACTGCGTCTTTACCGGTTTCAGATCAGGAAACAAATCTTATTAATAATGATTCATGCTATACTTTTAGTGAAGAGTTTTTCTGTTTGGAACCTTTTCCAAATCCAGCAAATAACTTATTGAATATATACTTTATTCTTCCTTTTGATGACCCGGTTGAAGTTTCTTTGTACGACAGCAAGGGTAGTAAATTAAAATCTATTTATGCAGGTCTAGGAACTGAAGGATTAAACAGAATCACCTATAATTTACTAAATTTAAGCAATGGAATATACGCTTACAAAATTATATTCAGAGATAAAAGTGTTGTGAAAAAATTTATGAAATATTAATTTCTCAATTTTATTTTTCACTCAGGTTTTTTAATACAAAATTTTTCTACAATTTCGTACAAACGATTTTCATCAACAGGCTTGGTAATATGGTCGTCCATGCCGGCTTCGATAAAACGTTCTCTATCTCCTGCAACAGCATAGCCGGTAATGGCAACTATGTGGATATGACCCGTTCCCGATGATTTTTCAATCTCACGTATTTTTCGTGTTGCCTCAAAACCATCCATTTTTGGCATTTGACCATCCATAAAAATGATGCAATATTTATTTTTTTTAAATTTTTCAATTGCCTGCAATCCATTGTAAGCACTATCAACCTTACAACCTTTCGATTCAAAAAATCCTCTTAAATATAGCTGATTAATTGCATCATCTTCAACCAATAGAATAGTCATAGTACATCCTTTTTTTTCTAATTGATCCCTTTTGGAATCTGGTACTTGGGTTACTTCCTTTTTTTCAATATTAAACGATAATTCCAATGTAAAACAACTTCCTCTTTTATACTCACTTGTAAAAGAAATGTTTCCGCTTAATAATTCAGCATAGCTTTTAACAATTGCCAAACCAAGGCCTGTGCCTGAGTATTGCTTTGTGGTAGAACTATCTAATTGCAAAAACGATTGAAATAGTTTATTATAATTGTGTTTTTCTATTCCTATTCCAGAGTCAGAAACATCAAATTTCAATCGAACTGAATGTGAATTTGAAATCAAGATTACTACATCCAAATTAATGTATCCCTTTTCAGTAAATTTAAATGCATTACCAACCAAATTAATTAATATTTGACGTAGTTTTCCTTCGTCACCATAAAGATTGTTTTGTAAATCCGGGACCGAAGTTGTAAATAATATTCCTTTTTCATTGGCTTGATTAGCATAAATCTTTTCAATTTCAGTAATCAATTGTGATAAATTAAAAACATTATTTTTTATCTCTATTTTATTGGCCTCTATTTTTGAGAAATCAAGAATACTGTTCAAAATATTCATCATATTATTTGATGAAATAATAATGGATTCAACATATTTCTTTTGGTCATCTGTCAATTGGGTTCTTTCCAGCGTTTTGCTCAAGCCCGAAATAACATTCATGGGGTTTCTAATTTCATGACTTAGATTAGCAAGAAATTCCGATTTGGCTTTATTAGCAAGAAGTGCTGCTTCTTTTTCTAACATCAACTCTTCTCTTTTAAAAATTTCGGTTAAATCTCGCGACACACAAACAATTTCAATTACTTCATCTGTGCCCTGTTTATAAACAACTTGATTACTGGTTTCAAAAAGAATATATACACCGTCTTTTCTCCTTAGAAAATGTTTAATCAGAGGATTTCTATTAAGTAACTTCAAGCTTTTTAAAATTCTTTTAAGCTTTGCTGATTCGTCAGGATGAACAAACTCAAAAACTGAATGACCTAAATAATCTTCTGGTTCATAACCCAGAACTTCTCGACATACCGGCGAAATATAGGTTATAATACCATCGCGAGAATATTTAGATATCATATCATTTGAATTTTCGGTCAACAGTTTATATCTTTCTTCACTAATTATTAAGTCTTGCTCGGCTTTTTTTCTTCGGCTGATATCACGATAAATTCCGTACACTCCAATTTGATTCTTGTCAATGATAATAGGCGCACCTAATATTGAAACATAAACTTCCCTGCCGTCTTTACATTTTCTTATGGTTTCAATTTTTATTACATCATGGTTCAATACTTTTTTTGTGAGACTATTGGCTTCATCAATATACTTATCAGGAACAATTAGTGTATTAATAGCTTTACCAATAATTTCCATTTCATTAAAACCAAATAACCGAATGAATTCCGCATTTGCCTGAACGATTCTATCTTGATTGTCCAGCAGCACTACACCTTCGGGAGCACCTTCGAATAATTGTTGAAAATAGGCCTTTTGAAGTTTCAACTGTTCAACAAGTTCTACTTTATCCGTTACATCAAACCCAACTCCCAATAACGCCGGTTGTCCATTATAGCTAATTAAACTTGCTGAAAAATCAAGCCAAATTTGTTTCCCTGATTTAGAAATTATTGCAAACTCAAACCTTGATGATATTCCCTCTCCGTTTATTCGTCGTCTTCCATTTTCCTTAACCGATTCCCACATTTCGGGTGAGGAAAGTTCCCAAAACTTTTTACTTAAAAGCTCTTCCTCTGTATAGCCAGATACTTTCAATCCTGCAGAATTAATATAACAAATCTTATCCATTGTATAAATCATAATGGCGGAAGTTGAGTTTTCTGCCAAAAGACTAAACATCAAAGTGTCATCTATGGTTTCGGATTTACTTAATAAGGAGTTTGATTTTGTTTTCTCTAAATCATCAATCTTCTTTTGTAAGATTTTGATTTCTTCTATCAACTCTATCGAAGATTTATTTTGAAATTCACTCATCTAAAAATAGACTAAAATCTATTTAATTTTAATTAGTATGCAAAATTAGTTTTTTTATGCTAATAAAAAAAATTTTACAATAATTGATAATGCGAACTTATATTTCATTTGAATTAAAAAGAAACAATTTTTCTTTTTAATTTTGCCGATTAGTAAAAAACGACAGGTTGTTTATTCAAGTTTCATTTTATTAATGCAACAAAAAAGATGACAAGTCAGGACGAAAAGATAAAGCAGATTATTGACAAATGCGATGTGTGTTACATAGCCATGGTTGATGAGGATAACATGCCCTACCTATTGCCCTTTAATTTTGGGTTTGACAAGAATTGCATTTATTTACATTCATCAAAAACCGGAAAAAAAATTGACGTACTTAAAAGAAATCCCAATGTTTGCATTGCATTCAGTACCGATCATTTATTGTTATATCAAAACGAAAATGTTGCGTGTAGTTTTAGAATGAAATCAAGGAGTGTGATAGCTTATGGTCAAGTAAAATTTATTAATGATTATGAAGAAAAAATTAAAGTACTTAACATTATTATGAAAAAATATACAGGAAGATCGTTCACGTACTCCACACCTGCAGTCAAAAATGTAGAAATATTTATAGTACCAATTGATACTGTTACCGTAAAGGAATCGGGTTATTAAAAAACAATGAATTTAAATTTACCCTTATCATCGGGACCAAGAATTGTCGTTATTGGTGGTGGATTTGCAGGTTTGTCACTGATTAAAAATATCAAACTACCTAATACAGATTACAAGTTGGTACTTATAGACCAAAATAACTTTCACACATTTCAACCCTTGCTATATCAAGTTGCAACAGGTGGTCTTGAAGTTGGATCTATTGCTTTTCCGCTGAGAAGATTTTTAAAAAGCTATAAGAACACAATTTATAGAATGGCTCAGGTTACCAGAATTGATTGTGAAAATAATTTAATCAATACCAATTTAGGTGAATTAAAATACGACTATTTAGTGATTGCCAGTGGAAGTGTACCGAATTTTTTTGGGAACAAAGACCTGGAGCAACATGCTATGGTTCTTAAAACCATACAGCAATCCATTAATATGCGAAGCATCATTCTTCGTAATCTTGAAGAAGCTGCAAACACTAATGATATTGAAAAAAAGAAATCGTTTATGACCTTTGTCTTTGCAGGTGGTGGTCCCACAGGTGTAGAAATGGCTGGCGCACTCGTTGAGTTAAAGAAACATATTTTCAATAAGGATTATCCTGAATTGGATATTAATCTGATGCAGATATATATTGTTGAAGCTGGTAATCGCTTATTGTCATCGATGTCTCAGGTTTCATCAGATAAAACATTATTCTTTTTAAAAAAAATGGGAGTAAATGTATTACTTAACACTCGACTTATTGGATATGATGGGGAAGAAATTTTATTAGAAAATACTGCTTCCATTTTCTCAAAAAATCTTGTTTGGACAGCAGGAGTTAAAGGCAATGTTCCTGATGGAATTGCAAAAGAATCTATAGCGCGGAGTTTTCGGATTCAAGTCAATGAGTATAATCAACTGACTAATTTTAAAAATGCTTTTGCAATCGGTGATATCGCTATGTATAGCAGCAAAGAATATCCGAATGGGTATCCGATGGTTGCCCCTGTTGCCATTCAGCAAGGCGAGCAACTTGCACAAAACCTGATACGTGCAATAACTAACAAAAATTTAGTTCCATTTCAATACCGCGACAAAGGAAGCATGGCTACTATAAGCAAAAACAAAGCTGTTGTCGAACTTCATCGTTTTAAATTTCAAGGTTTGTTTGCATGGTTTGTGTGGACTTTCGTTCATTTAATGTCAATTGTTGGTTTTAGAAATAGGGTAATTGTTCTTATAGATTGGATATGGAATTACTTCAGTTATGACAGAGCTTTGCGCATTATCACAGGATTCAACGATAAGAAAAAGAATAGTAGCGGAGAGTGATTAACTATGGTTATACAAATTAAATTTATGAAAATACTTAGATTAAGCCCTGTCTTTTTGAGTGTTCTTTTGCTAAGTGCTCATTTCTATAGAGCAAATTTATACCTATTATTACTCGTTTCTGCAGTAATGCCTCTCCTACTATTTGTAAAAGAGCCTTGGATTGTTCGACAAATTCAAATTATGCTATTTCTTGGTTCTATCGAATGGATACGCACTCTGTATTTATTAGTTGAAGAACGCAAAGCACTGGGAGAATCATGGATGCGTTTGGCAATAATATTGGGTTCAGTTGCACTGTTTACCTTGCTCTCAGCGTTGGTATTTCAAACCCGTTCATTAAAAGAACATTATAGAACAAGAAATTAGGTTATTGTTACTTTTTTGATTCCTTTTAAATTAATTTACTCCAACTCTTTTCGCAAGCCCTTGTAAACATAAAATCTGTGAACAAGCGTTTTACCTGAAGTGTTTTTATAATTAACAAACACAGCTACAGAAGGCATTTGCTTTATGATTGAAGGTCTTTTTTGATTATCAAATGACAAGGTATAATTATCAGTATATGCTTGTATGCTCATGTTTTTGCCCGTTTTGGGATTGTTTACTTTTAGTATGGGATAATTTCTACCTAAACTCATAGTGTCAATACTCATCGAAAAGCCATTGAAAACAACGGAGTCAGGACAGTAATATTCTTCTGTATATTGATCAAGTTTTGGTAAACCAAGAATACTGCACATATAATGATTGATGCTATCGTTTTGGATTTCGCCTGTAGGACGGTAGTTTGCGGGATGGTATATTGATAGAAAAACATCCTCAGCAGTATGTCCATAGGTTGTAAAGCCCACATAAGTTCTCGATGAAATGATTTTAGCTACAACTTTCCCCATCAAATAAGGATTGTTAACTGCATCTAAAATGCCTTTAACTTCGGCTGCAGTCACTGTATCAACGCCATAATTTGTTTTGAATACTTCTTTGACAGTTGAAGTTGTAGGTGGATTTGTTTTCATCAATAAATAATAAAATCCTTCGGCTGTGTTTTTGCATGCTTTAAGCGGTTTCATTATTTCGGATAATGAAAGTTCATCATAGGATTTATTTGAATGTGTATTTCCAATGGTAACACCGCTGTTGCCGTGGTCGGGACAGATAACTACGGCTGTGTTTCCGTTTTTCTTAGCGAAGTTTAAGGCAACATCTACTGCTTTATCGAAAGCAAGGAACTCAGTAATGATTCCGATAGGGTCGTTGTTATGGGCTGCCCAGTCCACTTTGCTGCCTTCGACCATGAGGAAAAATCCTTTTGGGTTGGTTGAAAGAACATCGAGTGCTTTCTCTGTCATTTCCGCAAGAGAAGGTGTGATGGTTTGATCGCGGTCAATATCATTGGGCAATGCTTCGTCAGCGAATGTGCCCCAAACAAGGGTGTCAGTAGATTTAACCGTTTTTAGTTCATTCAGATTGTTGACTAGTTTGTAATTTCTGTTTTTAAGGGCTAATTGCAAATCCTCTTTATCATTGCGTTTGGAAGCTAACAGATAATTTGTTCCACCTGCAAAAACAACATTCAGTTTATTGTAAACCATTTGTTTTGAGATAGGAAACATTTGATCTCTGTGCGGTGTATGTGCTGAAAAATCGGCAGGTGTAGCGTGTGGAAAGTGACAAGTTACCACAAGTCCTGTTGACTTTCCGTTTAGTTTTGCTGCTTCGAGAATAGTGAACATAGGTTGAAATGCTTTAGCGGGATTGACTTTTATCAAATCGTTTTTTGAGGGTGGTGGATAGGTTGCCACGAATCCTGTTTGCGAAAGATATCCGGTAGCATAAGTGCTTCCGGTAGGAGCAGAATCGCCTATAGGTGCATTTACTGAGTGAGTTTTTACTAAGCCACAAATATATTTGTCAACAGCGAGCCATAAGAAGCTACCTTTGTTATCAGCGTTTTTATACCAACGTGCTAAGGAAAGGACGGCGGTTGATGTTCCATCGGGAATCATCATGATTACATTTTTTACATACTTTTGATCTTGTGCAAATATGGAATTTGCGAGAAGGAATAAGCCAATGAATAAAGCTGATAGAATTTTCATTAGAAATAAGATTATTTACAAAAGTAAGTTTTTAAATTAACAAAATATTTTTCTTAATATTGCAGATGAAAATACTTTATATCTATAAATCATATAATTGAAAAATAGTATGTCAATAATTGTTTATGCAGAAAACTGGGATGGGAAATTTAAGAAACAAATTTTTGAATTAGTTTCGTTTGCCCATGCACTTGCAAAGCAAAACAACTCCAGTGTAACCGCAGTATCTATTGGTAAAGTTGAAGAAGAAGAATTAAAAAAACTTGGACAATATGGTGCAGCGAAAGTTTTAAATGTAACGGATGCTCGCTTTTTAGCACTCGATAACAAGGCTTATACCATTACTATCGCTCAAGCAGCAACGAAAGAAAATGCCGATACTATTGTGTTTGCAAACAACAATACCGGCAAGGCCCTTGCACCACGCGTTTCAATTCGTTTGAAAGCAGGTCTTGCATCGGGTGTTACGGGCTTACCAACAAGTGATGGCGGCTATACAGTAACAAAGAAAACCTATACTTCAAAAGCGATTGCCAATGTTGTGATTAAAACAGCTGTGAAGGTTCTTACTTTATCGCAAAATGCTTTTGGTATATTAGATGCACCTGCAGATGTTACGATTGAAGTTTTTACTCCAGCCATAAATGATACTGATTTTTCAACCGTAGTTAAAGAAGTAAACAAAGTAACTGACAAAATACTATTGACGGATGCAGAAATAGTTGTGTCGGGCGGCAGAGGAATGAAGGGACCTGAAAATTGGGGTACGATTGAAGAGCTTGCCAAGCTATTAGGTGCTGCTACGGCTTGTTCAAGACCTGTGTCGGACGAAGGATGGAGACCTCACGAAGAACATACCGGGCAAACAGGAAAGATTATTGCTCCTGATTTATATTTTGCTTGCGGTATCTCGGGCGCTATTCAGCATTTAGGCGGAATAAGTTCCAGTAAGTGCATAGTTGCCATTAATAAAGACCCTGATGCGCCTATTTTTGAAGCGGCAGATTATGGTATAGTAGGCGATTGCGCTAAGGTGTTGCCTGATTTGATTGCTGCGGTAAAGGAGTTTAAGGGAAGTTGAGAGGTTAGTAAGTTATTGAGTTAATAGGTTATTGGGGGAATGGGAGAATGGGAGACGTACGGCTCTTAGGCTTGTTGTTAGCTTTTTTGTACTTTCTTTGCCTTCCCAAAAAAGTACGAAAGAAAGGAGCGTGATTTGATGCTATTTTTTTTTGCAAAAAAACCGCCGATGAAATTCTATTCTTACTTTTTTTAGCTTGACCTAAAAAAAGTAACAAAAAAAGGTCAAGACTTAAAGTTATTTTCTGTAAAACGTACGATTTGGTTTTTTGCCCGAAAAAGAACTCGCCCACAGAAAAGGTGGTCTCGGACAGCTTTTTCTTAGCGCAAGCCGACCGCACAAAACCAAATCTTGTTTTACTACGAAAATCCCTTTAGGTCGCTTTATTGCTGCGCAATAATTTGGTGGGCAAGGGTGTTTGTTATTAGTTAGTTTTGAACCTTGGGTTTTGTTGGGTTGTTCTCGGTTATGGAATGGTAGGTTGAATTGCAAATTCAAGGATTATTTACGACTGCATTGCACATGCCGCAAGCAGGGGCATGCTTTGGGAGTGAACACTCCCCTTCAAGATATTATTATATCGGATTAAAAAACAGCACACAATCATTTATAGGTAGCTCTCAGCTCCACCAGCTTTTTCAATAATCGCTCTGCCTGTGCTTTCTCTCTCTTGGCTTGCCCATCATTTGGTCCGGTGAATTGCGAATAATACCGCAGATTATCTTCGTAGATATCAGTTAAGCGATTGGCTAGTGTATTTGCTTTACTCGCTGCATTTGCTCTGTAGTACAATTCAACATAAGGAACCATATAGTAATTGTATGGCAGATTTTTTTCGGGTATCATTTGTCGGCTTTTATCCAATACAGCAAGGGCGCTATCTCTTTTTCCCGAAGTTAAAATCGCCTGTGCTAGCTTTGCAAAGGTATTGCGCGAAAGCGTTGCCATGCGCTCCGTTTCGCCATCTAGATACAAATTATATTTATCCATGCCGCCCCATTTGCATTTGTTCATCAGCACATCATAACATCTGTTAATATTTATGCCTGGTTCTTTGGCGTTGGAATCAAGAGGTATTACCGGAATAAAACGATAAGCAAATCCTTCCTGATAACAATATTTTTTTATATCTACTACAGTACTTACACTTGATGGCGAAACAAAATAAATAGGCCGTTTCCAGTTGTTGTTAGCCAGAAAATCGAGCAACATCAAATCGTTTTTGTAAATATAACCCGACCTTATTTTCCATTCTATCTCTGAAGCAACTCTGTGTTGCATTTCGGCAGGCACTGTTCCGTTTTGTTTGACCAGATTAGTATCAACTTTTAACGATAATTGTGCTGTAGGAACATACGCAATTTGGCTTCCGTCATCGGCGGTCAGCTTGGTGTTTTCGTTGTCGCTGCCAATAAAATCAATCACTTTTTTTAAATCGGAAAACCCGTCAACATTACTCTGATCTACTTCCAGGTAATCATTGGTGCCATTGTCGTACTGGTGATAATTGAGCGATAAGGGTAACGGCTCCGAGTCATACACCTTGCGGAACATCTGATGAATGTACCAGTCGCCCGAGAGAAGTGTGTAATTAACAACACGCACATCGGTGCGTATGCCTTCTACTTCCTGCAGATACCAAAGAGCAAAGGTATCATTGTCGCCATTGCTGAAAAGAACCGCATTTGGAGCACAACTCATCAAATAATTATAAGCAAAATCCGATGTAGATGTTTTATGCGAACGATCGTGGTCGTCCCATCCATCGCGGGCAAGCACGCAGGGAACTAAAAGGGTGCAAATACCAATCGTTATCAACGCAGAGTAAGTCCCTTTTTTAATTTTCGATATTGTTTGATAGCACGCAGCCACACCCAAACCAATCCAGATAGCGAAAGCATAAAACGAACCTGCATAAGAATAGTCCCGCTCACGGGGCTGAAAGGGTGTTTGATTCAAATAAAAAACGATGGCTAATCCTGTTAACAAGAACAACATCATCACTACAATTCCATCGCGTGTATTCTTTTTAAAATGATAGAACAGCCCAATAAAACCCAATATAAAAGGAAGAAAATAATAACGATTCATTCCTTTGTTCTGCTTAACGCTTTGGGGCAAGTCTGCCTGAGAACCTAGGTGCATCCTATCAATAAAAGGAATTCCGCTGTACCAGTTTCCGTTAAGCATGTCCTTATCGCCATAAAAGTCAATGCCATCACCCTGTTTGTCGTTTTGCCGACCTGCGAAGTTCCACATAAAGTAGCGCCAATACATATAATTAACCTGGTAGTTTAAAAAGAAACCCCAGTTCTCGGCAAAAGTTGGCTTGCGGTCATCGCGTATGCTTGCCCATTCTTTGTATGCAAATATATGATTGGGATTGCTGCTGTGCATGCGAGGCAGTATTCCGCAGTTTGCGGGATCGTAAACCGGTATATACTTTCGGCCAACGGGAATATATTGATTATCCCCCAACTTATAATCCATAGCGCCCTCATCTCCTTTGATGACTTTTGCATTATAGTACTGTCCGTAGAACAACGGACGGTCGCCATACTGCTCACGGTTAATATACGATTGCAACGAAAAAATATTATCGGGACCGTTTTCATTGATAGGCGTATTGGCTTGCGAACGTATAACAATAATGGTGTACATGGAATAACCAATTAAAATCATGGCTAAGCTCAGCATCGAAATATTTAATATTCTTTTTTTCTTTTTTGCTGAAAAATAAATGCCGCCAACAACAATTGCAATCAGCAAAACCGAGAAGCAATAAAATCCTGTACCAAATGAAAAGCCCCATACATTGGTAAAAAGCAATTCAAATTTCCCTATGAGTTTTACTACTCCTGGAATAATTCCATACAACACAAAAAGCAAAACGGCCGACGAGAGCAGCGTTGTAATAACAACTCCTTTAAGCGTTGTTTTATATTTTTTAAAATAGATTACAAAGCCCAAAGCCGGTATGGTTAACAGATTCAATAAGTGCACGCCTATGGAAGTGCCAATCAGAAATGCAATGAGCACTATCCAACGGTCTTCGGTAGTACTTGAGGATGCTTCCCATTTAAGGATAGCCCAAAAAACAACAGCCGTAAACAATGCAGACATAGCATACACTTCGCCTTCAACTGCCGAGAACCAAAACGAATCCGTAAATGTATATGCCATTGAACCCACAAAACCACAACCTAAAATTACGATGGTCTGAGTAAAATCTTCAGCTTCGTCTTTTAGGATAACTATTTTCTTTGCAAGAGCTGTGATAGTCCAGAATAAAAATAAAATAGTAAAAGCGCTTGCCAACGCCGACATCAGGTTTGCCATGTATGCAACTAATTTCACATCGCCAAAAGCAAACAAGGTAAAAAAACGGCCCAGTATCATAAACACAGGATTTCCCGGCGGGTGACCAATTTGTAGTTTGTACGATGTTGCAATAAATTCGCCGCAATCCCACCAGCTTGCCGTTGGCTCCAGCGTGAGGATATAAACGGTAGCTGCTAAAATGAAAACCAGCCAGCCGATAAGCTTGTTGAGTGTATTGTAATTTTTCAAATTCATAATTTAATTTCCAAAAAGTCTACCCCGCCCAATTTTCCCTGTCCAGACTTCGGTATTGGATGGCCTCTGAGAGATGCACTGTCTCTATGTTTTCGCATTGTTCAAGGTCGGCAATAGTGCGCGATACTTTTAATATGCGGTCGTAAGCACGAGCAGATAAACCAATTTTTTCCATAGCTGTTTTCAATAACTGATGTCCTGTATCATCAATCTTGCAAATCGTACGCAGCATTTTTGATGTCATTTGAGCATTGCAGTAAATACCGTCGTTAGTGGCATAACGCTTTTCCTGAATGTCGCGTGCTTTAATCACTCGCTCGCGTATTTGCTCGCTTTTCTCACTCATGCGTATAGATGATAGTTCGCGGAATGGTACAGGTGTAACCTCAACATGAATATCGATGCGGTCGAGCAGTGGACCGGAGATTTTGTTCAAATATTTTTGTACAACACCCGGCGAGCATACGCAATCTTTTTCGGGATGATTGTAATATCCGCAAGGACAAGGATTCATAGAAGCAACCAGCATAAAACTCGAGGGATATTCAATACTGTATTTTGAACGCGAAATGCAAACCGTTCTATCTTCCAATGGCTGACGCAATACTTCAAGCACAGTTCGTTTAAACTCGGGCAGCTCATCCAGAAATAAAACACCGTTATGCGAAAGCGATATCTCACCTGGCTGAGGAAAAGTCCCGCCACCAACTAAAGCAACATCACTGATAGTATGGTGTGGTGAACGAAACGGTCGAACAGAAATGAGTGTATTATTCTTCCCCATTTTTCCCGCAACGGAATGTATCTTGGTAGTTTCGAGTGCTTCCTGCAAATTTAAAGGAGGTAAAATGGAAGGTAATCGCTTTGCAAGCATTGTTTTTCCTGCTCCCGGGGGTCCGATGAGGATTACATTGTGACCGCCTGCCGCCGCTATCTCCAACGCACGTTTAATGTTTTCTTGTCCTTTCACATCGGCAAAGTCAAATTCGTATTCGTTGATGCGTGAGTAGAATTCCTTTTGAGTGTCAACAATGGTTCGTTCCAGCTTAATCCTACCATCGAAAAAGTCAATCACCTCTTTGATATTATCCACACCATACACTTCGAGTCCGGCTACTATGGCTGCTTCGCGCGCATTGGCTTTCGGGAGGATAAATCCTTTAAAATTTTCTTTATCAGCTTCAACGGCAATAGGTAATGCTCCTTTGATGGGTTGCAAACTTCCATCGAGCGAAAGTTCACCCATTATAATGTACTCTGAAACATGCTCGGATTTAATTTGTTCGGATGCAGCTAAAATCCCAATAGCAATAGTTAAATCATACGCTGAGCCCTCTTTGCGAATATCAGCAGGAGCCATATTCACAACCACTTTTTTACCGGGAATCCGATAGCCATTGTTTTTAAGCGCTGCATCAATGCGTTGCTGACTTTCCTTTACGGCACTATCGGGCAAACCAACCATGCAAAAGTTTACCCCTTTATCGATGTTCACTTCTACTGTGATTGTGGTTGCATTGATTCCATATAAAGCACTTCCGAAAGTTTTTACAAGCATGGTTATAAAAAATTAGTTTTTCAAAAGTAAACAAAATAGTTTCCTGATTTTTTTGAAATAATTATTTCAAATCAATTATGCCGTTCCTCCGGGCTACAGTTAAGCTTTGCACAATTAAATCGTAGGAATGATCAATCCACTGATAAATGAGTTTGTCGCTTACGCTATTATCAATATTCACCGTGTTCCAATGTTGCTTATTCATGTGATAGCCGGGCATAACACAAGGGTATTTTTCTCTGAGTTCTATTGCTAATTCTGGTTTGCATTTTAGGTTTATAGTAAATTCTCCCTCGGTATTTGTCAACGCAAATATTTTATCCATCACCTTAAACACCAAGGTAACGTTATCAAAGGGGAAACTTTCTGTAACTCCCTTTTTAGCAATGCAGTAATTGCGAAGGTCTTCAATATTCATAGCAAAAGGTTTGAGCAAAAATACAATTTTTTTTTGCTGCGGCGAGGTAAAGGTTAAATAGCGTTGTTTTAAATTGTTTTTCAGACACATAGCAATTAAATACCAATAATTAAGCTCCATTATTAAAAAAATAGTTACTTTAGCGAGCTTTTTTGAGGGGAAAAGCTAACAATGATTATTTCGTAAAAGGTATTAAAACTTAAAAATATAGCTATGTCACTTAAACAAAAAACGCTGGATTTAAGGAAACGCATGCAGGAGGCAATCCAGGGAGGTGGCTCCAAAGCAATCGAAAAGCAAGCAGCCATGGGCAAAATGACCGCTCGCGAACGCATTATTGCTTTGCTTGACCCAAATTCCTTTCATGAATACGATTTGTTGGTTGAACATTCAGCCAAAGATTTCGACATGGATAAAAAGATTCTGCCCGGGGATGGTGTTATCACAGGAACAGGCTCCATTTATGGATATCCGGTTTGTGTTTATGCGCAGGATTTTACTGTAGCCGGTGGTTCACTTGGATATATGCATGCCATGAAAATCACTAAAATTATGGACCATGCGATGAAGTTGAAAGTGCCTATCATTGGAATCAACGACTCGGGCGGAGCGCGTATTCAGGAAGGTGTAAACTCCTTGGCTGGATACGGCGAAATATTCTTCCGTAATACCCAGGCATCGGGAGTGATTCCTCAAATATCCGTTATTCTAGGACCTTGTGCAGGAGGTGCAGTTTATTCACCAGCATTAACCGATTTTGTATTTGTAGTTGATAAGATTTCGAAAATGTTTATTACAGGTCCTGAAGTAATTAAAACAGTATTAGGTGAAGAAATTTCGATGGAAGAATTAGGGGGAGCACGCGTTCATGCTGAGATTACAGGAAACGCTCACTTCTTTGCAAACAGCGAAATAGAATGTTTTGATCAAATAAAAAAACTGGTTAGCTTTATTCCTTGGAACAATGATAAAAAAGCAGAGGCCTTCCCTAAGAAATCACCCAAAATTAAGGTTTATAAAATAGATGAAGAGTTTCCAACCGATCCAAAAACTCCTTACGATATTCGGAACATTATCAAAGCAATTTGTGATGATTCTGACTTTTTTGAAGTACAAGAACTTTTTGCCCCCAACATCATCATTGGTTTTGCACGTATGAATGGACAAACCGTTGGTTATGTTGCAAATCAGCCCATGGTATTGGCAGGTGTGCTGGATGTTGATTCGTCAGACAAAGCCGCCCGTTTTATTCGTTTCTGCGATTCCTTTAACATTCCATTAGTTACTTTGGTTGATTTACCGGGTTACCTACCGGGTGTTGATCAGGAATATGCAGGAGTTATCCGCCATGGTGCTAAAATTCTATATTCCTACTCCGAGGCCACTGTTCCTAAAATTACCGTTGTTCTTCGTAAAGCATACGGTGGTGGTTATATTGCCATGTGCTCGCATCACTTACGTGCCGATTTCGTATTTGCATGGCCAACAGCCGAAATTGCGGTGATGGGTCCCGAAGGTGCTGCCAATATTATTTTCCGTACAGAAATTATGGAAGCCGAAAATCCGGATGAAATGCGCAAACAAAAAGTAAAAGAATACAAAAAGAAATTTGCTAATCCTTATGTTGCTGCTGCTTACGGATATATTGATGCCGTTATAGACCCGGGCGCAACTCGTCATTTTATTAATCATGCTTTGAATATTTCGGTAAATAAATCCGAAACTACAACACGCAAAAAACATGGTATTCCCCCATTCTGATTTTTTCTATCTTTAAAATTTGTATAATGAAACTTAAACTAATCAGAAAAAAAAACCTAAAAGAATCTCCTTCTGGACAGGTTGTTGAAAAAAAAGCAAAAGCTCCCAAAAAGGAAAAGGAAGTGAAAAATAACTTTGTCACTTTTGACCTTGATGGTGATGTTTATACAACCACCTTATCGAACAAATACAAAAATCGTAAACCCCACGAACGCAAAGATCCAAAAAAGATTCTATCATTCATTCCCGGCACGATTCAAAAAGTATTTGTTCAGGTTGGCGACAAAGTGATGCCCGGTGATAAATTGCTTATTCTGGAAGCGATGAAGATGAAGAATATTCTTACTACTACTGTTGAAGGAACTGTTAAAGCAGTATATGCCGAATTAGGCAAGATGGTTGCTAACAAGCAGGTGTTAGTGGAATTGGAATAGGAACCTAAAATTTTATTTACTATTTCCTCTGCACTAGTAGACTCGATGCTAATAGTTATTTACTAATAATCCTAAACTCTGTACGTCTGTTTTTCTGACGTCCTTCGTCGGTAGTATTAGTAGCAATAGGTTGTTTAAATGCATATCCTTTATAGGAGAGACGGTCTTTGTTAATACCTTTTGCAATCAAATAATTATACACTACCTTGGCTCTGCTATCCGAGAGTTTAAGATTATACTCTTCGGAGCCAACATTATCTGTATGACCTGCTATTTCAATTGCAAAGGTCGGATGGTCGTTCAGCAACTTTACTAATTTTTCTAACTCTTGTTTTGATTCAGGACGCAAGGATGTTTTATTAAAATCGAAGAAAATGTTCTTCAAAACAATACGTTCACCAATAGCCATGTCGTTATTGTTCATACATTCTCTTATCCAACTCCCAATAAAGCCCATTTGAATCATTTGCTCACGCATAGCCAGAGCTTCTTCTTTCGTTTTATATTCGCCTATTACAAAACGTCTGATTCCGTCATTGCAATCAATGATTTTCATATTGGGAGCTTTGTTGAAAAAATCAGTATTCATTTTTCCGGCACCAATCTGAACGGTATAACATTCAATCGTTTTGCTGGAATCGGTATTGTTTACATTATCTGCAATGTAAGTGGACGATTTAGAAAGAATGAATTTTTTGTAGATTTCGATATTGTTTTCTGATGAAAGAGGCATTACAAAATTCTCTTTGTATGTTTTATAATTGTCCGCTGTAACTACAATTTCAAGATTTTTAAGGAGGGGCATAAAAATATGAAATTCATTATCAATTGTATCCGTAGTGTGATAGGCCACCATATGGTCGGTGTCTAAATCTCGGATTTTGATGGTGGCAATTATTTGTTTGTTTGTTGCTGAATCAACAACAATTCCTTTTAGGATAAGTTTGGGTTTTGTTTTTCCTCCGATGAATATTTTATAAATATCTAAATCACCGTACCCACCAGGTTTTGCAGAGGAATAATAGGCATATTTTTTATTTTTTGCAGGTGTGTAAAAAACATCATCATCAGTAGTATTGATTGGATATCCCATGTTTTCGGGATTTGTCCAGGCATCAATACCAACGAGTTTTGAAGAAAAAATATCAAATCCCCCTATGCTCTGATGTCCGTTTGAACTGAAATACATAGTGGTTTCACCTGTTGAATCAGTAACGATAAATGGTGCATCTTCATCTCCGGCTGTATTTATTTTTCGGCCAAGATTGTGAACCTTTGACCAACTGCCATCAGGTAGTTTCTCAGATTTATAAATGTCTCTACCTCCAAATCCTCCTTTGCGATTGCTTACAAAATAAATAGTGTTTCCATCGGCACTATAACTGGCATGCGTTTCCCAAGCTTTGGTATTAATTGGTTCTGGAAGTTTTTCAGGTGTTGTCCAACTATTATCGATGTTTTTACTTAAAAAAATGTTGCCATCTCCACTGCCGTCATCTTTGTAAACAAACAATTGTTTTCCATCTGGAGTTAGCCCGATTGAGGCTTCATGTCGTGGAGTGTTAACGTTTCCGCTTATTTGTTGAGCTTTAGCCCATGTTCTGGTAATTTTATCGAAGGTGGAGATGTAAATATCTTCATAATATTTACCGTTTGGATCCATCATGCCACCTACGTTTCCTGGACGACGCGAAGTAAAAATCAGCGTATCCTCATTGGCTGATAATACTGGTGAATACTCAGCAAATTGAGTATTAATCATAGGTCCTAAGTTTTCATCATCCACTTTTACCGCATTCGGAATAACAATTTTAGCATTGTAACTCATTTCAATTTCCTTATCAACTTTTTTAATCCATTCCTTGTTTTTTGATGTGAGATAATAACGGAAACGGTAAAGATATTCAATGGCCTCATCAAGTCGGTAATCAACTAAATAGGCCTTCCCTAAATAATAATAGGCAAAAACAGGTGCCGTAGTTTCATTTGAATTTCCCACATATTCGAGTGATATGTTTTTGATTGCTTTTTCTAAATATGGAATTGCTTTAATTTTGTCGAGTGGCGAATTAACAAGGCAGACACCAATATAAAAGTTAAGGTTAGCATTGTCTTTTTGGAGGGAGTCCAAGCTGCGGAAAATTCGCAATGCTGAGGCGTAATCATCCACATCAATAAATCCGGTAGCTTCTACATATTTTTTTTTGAAATCATTATTTTGCTGTGCAATGGAACCAAAACCGAATAATGTCAGTATAAAAACAACTAAAAAATATTTTAAAAAAGTATTTTTCAAAAAGAAATTTTTAAATCATTAATTATGAAGCATTCTCATATTATTCTTTTCAGATGACAAACCTACTAATTTTTTTTATATTCAAAAACGAAAATCGGGAAATTAAACTGAAAAATAAAAATACAAATAAGATTATAAATTAAACTTTTATACATTTGTATTCTTAAATAGGACATATTTTTAATATATAATACCATGATAAAAAAATTATTTTTAATGCTTAATCTGGCTTTTATTATGCTCGTTAGCATTAGTGCAAAAGCCGATGAAGGGATGTGGCTTCCTTTGCTCATCGAACGTTTGAATTATGTTGATATGCAAAAAATGGGATTGAAACTAACGACTGAAGAAATTTACAGCGTTAATCATTCAAGTCTTAAAGATGCAATCGTATCCTTGAATGGAGGGTTTTGTTCAGCCGAAATGATCTCAGGCGAAGGGTTATTAATTACAAATCATCATTGTGGCTATAGTTCCATACAAGCACATAGTTCGGTTGAAAGAGATTTGTTAAAGAATGGTTTTTGGGCATTAAATAAAAATGAAGAATTAAAAAATGATAAATTTACGGCTACTTTCCTCGTAAGAATTGAAGATGTTACCCAAAAAGTTACCAATCAATTAACAGCTGAAATGACGGAAGCTGAGCGTGCAGCAAAGATAGATGAAATAACCGCTAAAATTGAAGCTGATGCCATACAAGGAACTTTTTATACTGCACAGGTAAAAAGTTTTTTTGAGGGAAATGAATTTTATTTATTTGTTTACGAAACCTATAAAGATGTTCGCCTAGTTGGAGCACCACCCGAGTCCATTGGCAAATTTGGTGCTGACGCTGATAACTGGATGTGGCCCCGCCAAACAGGGGATTTTTGTTTGTTTCGGGTTTATATGTCGCCAACAGGTGAACCAGCCGAGTACTCGAAAAAGAACATTCCTTACAAACCAAAACATTTTTTGCCCATTTCTTTAAAAGGATTAAAAAAAGATGACTTCACTATGATACTAGGATATCCCGGGACAACCGATCGTTTTATGACATCTTATGGAGTGAAAATGACGTTGGACCAAACCAATCCTTCCATCATTAAAATTCGCGAAAAGAAATTAGAAATTCTTAAAGAAGATATGTTGGTGAATGATGAAATAAAAATAAAATACGCATCGAAATATGCACTATCGTCAAACTATTATAAATACTTTATTGGTCAAAGTCAGGAGTTAACACGTTTGAAAGTATATGATCAGAAAAAGGCCATTGAAGATGCTTTTACCAAATGGGTGAATGCCGATAAAAGCAGAACAACCAAATATGGTACCGTGATTGCTGATATTTCCAAAGCTTATGACGAACTAAGAAAATACAACCTTGCAGTAGTTTATTTTAAAGAAGCGATTATGCGGGGATCAGAAATTTTGGTCTTTGCTAATACTTATGAAGAGTTGTATAAGCAATTAAAATTAACAGCTGATGAAGAAACAATCAGCCGCCTTACACAAAGTTTAAGCTATGCAGCAAAAATATATTTTAAAAATTACGACCTCGCAACCGATAAAAAACTTTTCATTGCACTTTTAGAAATGTTTGACGAAAACGTGCCAAAAGATCAGCAACCTGACGTTTATGCTAATGTGATTACAAAAAGATTTAAAGGAGATATCAATGCTTTTGCAAATGAATTATTCGATAAATCAGTATTTGCAACAAAAGACAAAATACTTGAGTTTCTTATGAAACCTGATTATAAAAAAATGGATAAGGATTTAGCCTGGATTACTCAGCTATCTTTTTATTCAAAAAACAAAGTTGTTTTGGATTTATACAATGCTGCAAAACTTAACCTGGATAGAGCTAACCGTTTCTTTGTTCAGGGAATTATGGAAATGCAAAAAGATGAAAAAAAGTTTTATCCTAATGCCAATAGTACCATGCGCCTTACTTATGGAAAGGTTACAGATTATAACCCTAATCCAACTACATCGTATACTTATTTCACTACCCTCGATGAAATGATGGCAAAAGAGCAACCGAATAATCCCGATTTTCAGATTCCAGATAAACTGAAATCATTATACAAAGGGCGTGATTTTGGAAAGTATGCTGATAACGGTACTATGAAAGTTTGTTTTATCACGAACAATGATGTAACAGGTGGCGTGTCTGGTGCCCCGGTATTAAATGCAAACGGAGAACTTGTTGGTTTGTGCTTTGATATTAATTGGGAAGCAACCAGCGTAGCAATTGCGTCTGATCCATTATTGCAACGTTCAATAAATGTTGATATCCGTTATGTATTGTTTATCATTGATAAGTATGCTGGAGCACAACAAATCCTGAACGAGCTTACAATCGTTAAGTAAAATTGTATTATTATTTAGTTTTTTGTGAGTTGCTGAAAAACTTCTTCTAAAGTCTTTTCATCTTTCTGCATCGAAAGGACTTTTATTTTCTGACTAACAGCAAATTCAAAAATATCGCTACGTAAATCAATATTTGCAGGAGTTGTTATCTCCCAAATATTTTCTTTTGTATTAATTGCGTTCTCTACACCTTTTATTTTTTGTATCAGATTTTTATTAACAGTTGTGTCAAACTCTACATGAATAATGTTTTTTGAAGAAGTGTTTTTATGCAGTTCGTCCGTAGTTTTATTTGCTACAATTTTTCCTTTGTTGATGACTATTGTTTTAGAACACACTGCTTCCACTTCCTGCATAATGTGTGTAGAAAATAAAATAGTTTTCTGTTTCCCAATTTCTTTAATAAGATTACGAATTTCAATTAATTGATTGGGGTCCAAACCGGATGTTGGCTCATCCAGAATCAGTACTTCGGGATCATGAATGAGTGCTTGAGCAAGGCCCACACGTTGGCGATATCCTTTGGATAATTGTCCGATTTTCTTCTTCTGTTCAAGCTGCAAACCAGTTGTTTCAATAATTTCAGCAATGCGTTTAGTCTTGTCTGATTTCAAATGGTGGATACCGGCAATAAAGCTCAAGTATTCCTTTACATACATATCCAGATATAAAGGTGTGTTTTCGGGCAGATAACCTACTCTTCGTCTTATCTCTATTGATTCTTCAAGGACATCAAAACCGCAAACCTTTACTTCACCTTCTGTTGGTGGAATATAACAAGTAATGATTTTCATCAATGTAGATTTTCCTGCGCCATTAGGCCCAACTAATCCAACTATTTCACCTGCTTTTATTTCGAATGAAACACGATCAAGTGCTTTTTGCTTTCCGTAGACTTTGGTTATATTTGAAATGATTATTGACATCTTTAAATTTTATGAAACGAAATTAATAATTTTAATAAGATGCATGATAATTAATTACTTTTGGTTAATAAATAAAAAATTTTGAAAGGAATTGTAATTAAATCAACTGGCAGCAGATACATTGTTTTTAACGAACAATCCGAAAGGATTAAATGCACGCTAAAAGGGAATTATCGTCTGAAGGGCTCAAAGTCTACGAACCCGGTAACTGTTGGGGATAATGTTGAATTTATTTTTTCTGATTCAGATAAAACAGGATTGATTACCCGTATTGAACCTCGAAAGAATTATATCATACGTAAATCAAAAAAACTCTCAAAACAAACACATATTATTGCTGCAAATATTGATCAGGCAATAGTAATTGTTACACTCGCTTTTCCGCGCACTTCAACCGGTTTCATTGATCGTTTTTTAATTACAGCAGAGGCCTATCATATTCCGGCAATCATCGTTTTTAATAAATGCGATCTGTTCGACGATGTATTGAAAAGCGATTTAGCTGATTTAGTAAATGTTTATGAGCTTGCAGGATATAAATGCGTTGTAGTTTCAGCTCTTAAAAAAATAAATACGGACAACTTTAGTCAATTATTAAAAAATAAAATTTCGTTGGTGTCAGGTCATTCGGGAGTAGGAAAATCGGCATTGGTAAATGTGGTTAATCCATCGTTAAACTTGAAAACGGGGTCTATATCAAAAATGCATTTGAAAGGGACTCACACCACTACGTTTTCCGAAATGTACCGACTTTCGTCAGGTGGCTTTGTAATAGACACTCCTGGTATTAAAGAGTTTGGTTTAATCGATTTTAAAAAAGAAGAAGTGTCGCATTTCTTCCCTGATTTGTTTAGGTATATTCACGATTGTCAATTTGCAAATTGCACGCATACGCACGAAGTCAATTGTGCGGTAAAGAAAGCAGTTAAAGAAAATAACATTAGTGAATCGCGCTACAACAGTTATTTAAGTATTATGAATGGTAATGAATTGGATGTTCAAAACTGGCAAATAAAGTAAATTATTATGCGTGTTGTACTGCAAAGAGTTTCACAAGCTACTGTTAAAATTGAAAGAATCAATGATGCTTCAATTAAGCATGGAATTCTTGTTCTGCTTGGGATAGAAGAAAACGATAACGAGGATGATATTGACTGGTTGTGCCGAAAAATTTGCAGTTTGCGGATTTTTAATGATGCTGATCATGTTATGAATTTGTCCTTAAAAGATACCGATGGCGAAATACTTTTAGTGAGTCAGTTTACCTTGCATGCAAGTACTAAAAAGGGAAACAGACCCTCCTATAGTAAGGCAGCAAAGCCCGAAACTGCAATTCCGCTTTACAAAAAATTTATTGTTAAACTAGAAAAAGAGTTGGGAAAATCCATTAAAACAGGGGTGTTTGGAGCAGACATGAAAGTTTCATTGATCAACGATGGGCCCGTTACCATTTTGATTGATTCAAAAAACAAAGAGTAGCCAGCTTAAGATGATACAAGAAACCGTATATTTGTAAATTCTAAAAATTTCAAATGTTTAAAATCAATTTATTCATACTGTTTTATTTTATCATTGATTTTTCATTTGCACAACATCCGAACATCTTAATTGGAGCGGATAACGAACCTGAAGAAGTGAGTATTTGTATCAATCCGAAAAACCCTGCAATTATGGTTGCCGGTGCTAACATCAATAATTATTATTTTTCATCCGACACCGGTAAAACCTGGAGAGGCGCTAAACTCGAATCTGTATATGGAGTTTGGGGAGATCCATGCATCCTCGTTGACACTAATAATGTTTTTTATTTTTTTCATTTATCCAATCCTCTGAACAGCGGCACCTGGATTGATCGAATTGTGTGTCAACGTTCAATTAACAATGGAATCAATTGGTCAAAAGGAACGTACACGGGTTTGAATAAAAATAAAATTCAGGATAAGCATTGGGCAGCTATTGACAGAAAAACTAACAACCTTTACGTATGCTGGTCTCAATTCGATCGCTACGAAAGCTCCGATAAAAAAGACAGTTCTAACATTATGTTCTCATCATCTATCGATGGTGGAAAAACATGGAACAAATCAAAACGGATAAATGAAAAATCAGGTGATTGCTCCGACAATGATAATACCGTTGAAGGCGCCGTACCGGCTATTGGTCCTAATGGCGAAATTTACGTTGCTTGGGCTGGTAACCAAGAAATCAGATTTGATAAATCAATGGATCAAGGGAACACCTGGATGCAAAAAGATGTTAAAGTCTGCGATATGCCCGGTGGGTGGTTTTATAAAATTCCGGGACTTTATCGTTGCAACGGTTTGCCTGTTACCGCTTGCGATATCAGCAATAGTCCTTACAGAGGTACAATTTATATTAATTGGACCGACCAACGAAACGGAAGCAATAATACCGATGTATGGCTTATCAAATCAACTGATGGAGGAAACACGTTTTCGTCCATGGTTCGTGTAAATGATGATTCAACTAAGCGACATCAGTTTTTAACATGGATGACCATTGATCAAACGAACGGATATCTTTATTTTATTTTTTATGATAGACGAAGATTTAATGATGAACGCACCGATGTTTATATGGCTCGATCTACCGATGGTGGAAAAACATTTACAAATTTTCGCATTTCCGAAAGATCATTTATTCCAACCAAGAGCAAATTTATTGGTGATTATACAAATGTAACTGCTCATAACAATATTGTACGCCCCATCTGGACTAGCTCCGATAAATTCAAGCGATTAAGTGTGTGGACTGCCATTATTAATACAAAAGTAATTGATAGAAAAAAGAAAAAAGAGTAGAAGTTATTGTAAAATTATTGATATTATTGCAAAAGAAAAGGAATTAGTTCATGGTTATAATTAAAAAATTTACTTGTTTTTTTATTCTGTTTATTTTTATTCAATCTATTTGTGCATCAGCTTCCGAATCTGTTGATGTTAAACCCCAGGTTTATAAAGCATTTCAGCATATCTATAATTTTGAATTTCAACGAGCAGATTCCATTCGCCAAAAACTAGTCAAAACCAATCCCTTTTCACCATTTACCTATTTGCTGAACGCTAATTATTATTGGTGGCAAATTATTGCAGGCGATGATTCACCATCAAATGTAAGCACTTACAATAGCATTGTGGCTAATGCAGTTTCACTTGTAAACTCTCGAAAAAACACTTCGCTTTCCGACGAAGAAGCCTTTGTGTTTATTAACCTCTTTGCTTTTCGCGTACGATTAGAATTGCTGCATTATAAAATTTTTTCTGCCGTTTCAAAACTTGATGATTGCATTGATTACTTTAAAATGTCATTAGGAAACGAATCGCGCTATGCACCTTTTTATCTTACTTCCGGCTTGTATAATTATTTTGTTTCCTATGCAAATGACAACTATCCTATTGTAAGCCCACTTTTTCTTTTTTATCCTAAAGGCGATGTGGTTAAGGGAATCTCACAACTAAACACCGCCTCTCAATCAAAAGATATTATACTCAATGCCGAGGGCAATTATTTTTTAATGAAGATTTATTTCGAACAGCGGAAAAATAATTTAATTGCAAAATCATACTCCAATAATTTAGTAGTAAAATATCCAAACAACCTGCTTTATCAGTATTTCTACATGAGCATCCTCAAAAAATCCGGAGATAAAACAAACGCGTTAGTACAAAAAAAACTACTCACGCAAAGGGCGCAATCCAATCCGCAAATTTCACTTAAACAAAAAAATTATTTTATAAACATGGCAAGTAAAGAAGTGAAGTAATCATTGCTGGCTTCTATCTTTTCCCCACGCTAACCTCATTGTGCCTCGCCACCCTTGTACTAAATTTGCAACTTCGCACTCGCAGCACAGCTAAAGACATAGTCGTTTATCAAACGCCATCAAAGTCATTCATCACTTAAACGTCCTATCCTTGCCCACCCAATCTCGCCAAAGGCGAGACAGAGCGTAGGCCGGAGCAAATCAGCGGGCCGGCGCAAGCTGTGAATGATAAATTTTGTGAATTTTCATCAAAGAAGTTTACTCGCTTTGATTGGCAAATTCCAAAATTTATCAGAGCGCGATGAAGCGTTGATTTGTCTAGCCCTTTTGCTTACTTTTGTGGCAATGACAAAAGTAAGGAAGAATCAATTTACCTAGCCCTTTTGCCTGTCCCGCCAAAGGCGAGGATTACTTTTTGTTTCTCGCCACCGACCGCGCGCAACATAAATGAGAATACTTTAAAAAACTTTACAAACTTTATAACTCATTAACCTACAAATTAAACAGGCTTAGATACTACTGCCATTTAATTCATATTTTTGCCTTTTATTATGCACCAAATCAAACAACTTTATTCTATTTTTTTTATCTTCACAATAGTAAGCGGGCTTAACCTCCACGCCCAAACCACTATCAAAGGTCGTGTGCAGGACGCCGACACCAAAGAACCACTGGCTTTCGCAACCCTCGTGGTTAATGATAACAAAAACAGTTTCCGCACCGATATCGACGGTCGCTTTACTATAAATTATCCTGATAAAATAAATCAATTGTCCGTCTCCTATGTTTGTTACGAGAGCCAAATAATAATTCCAAATCAATCCGAAAAAAATCAGTTGATTCTGCTAAAAAAGAAAACAATACAACTAAACGAAGTAAACATCTATCCCGGCGAAAACCCCGCATTCCGCATTATCCGAAACGTATTAAAAAACAAAGACCTCAACAACCCCGAAAAACAAAAACCATTTTCTTACACCGCCTACAACAAATTCATAGTTTCCGCCAACACCGATTCGCTTCCAATAAAAAAAACCGAAACCATTGACTCTTCACTAATTAAAATCAATACCTTCTTCCAAAAACAATATCTTTTTATAATGGAAAGCGTAACCGAACGAAAGTTTTATCCACCTTCAACCAATAACGAAAAAGTAATTGCAGCAAAGGTCTCAGGACTTAATAATCCATTCGCTACATTATTGATGACACAAATACAATCCTTTTCTTTCTACAAAGAAATGATTACTATTTCTGATAAAAATTATCTCAATCCCATCAGCAATGGAAGTTTAAACTCCTACTCTTTTTTACTCGAAGATACACTCTACCAGGGTAACGATAGTATTTTCCTAATCTCCTTCAAACCAAAAAAACATACGAATTTCGATGGTTTAAAAGGTCTGCTATATATCAATACCAACAAATGGGCAGTGCAGAGTGTTATTGCCGAGCCGGCCAGCGAGCAAACAGGAGCTGCCGTTAAAATTCAACAAAACTATTCCTTCATCAATAACCGGCAATGGTTTCCTACTCAGTTAAACACTACCATTTATTTTAAAGAAGCAGCACTTAATAAATTAGGCATTTATGGCGAAAGCCGAAGCTATCTTAAAAATATAGTACTGAACGATACTATTCTTAAAAGAAATTTTTCGCGGGATGAAGTCGAGATAGAAACAAATGCCTCAAACAAAGATGCACTTTTTTGGAATTCGTATCGCATCGATAGCCTTACAATAAAAGATATTCGAACCTATCAGATTATCGACAGCATTGGCAAAGCAGCACATTTCGACCGGAAAATAAATACATTTCTAGCTCTGACTAACAACACCATACCGTTTCATTTTATAGATTTTCCCATTGACCGGATTATAAATTTTAACGAATACGAAGGCTTTCGATTGGGTCTCGGCATCCAAACAAATGATAAACTATGTAAGCATTTTAATTTTGGTGGATATGTGGCTTATGGCTTCAAGGATAAAGGAATGAAGTACTCATCCAATTTTGTTTGGCATATTAATTTGAAACATGAAATGGATTTAAAATTAAAATATTCAAATGATGTAGCCGAAAGCGCCGGCTTTTCATTCGACGAGCAAAACAAAATAACCAACAACGATTATAGAAGTGTTCTAGTTCAACAAATGGACTTGGTCGAAAAAAGTGAAGCCATTCTCAGTTGGCGCATGCTCCGATATTTTAAAACGTTTATTTCATTTAACGATCAACATAAAACAGTTACAAATAATTATCAGTATGCTACACAGGGAAGTAACATTTCATTATTGATGAGTGATTTTTATTTTACTGAAGCAGCAGTCGGTTTTAAATTTATTTATAAAGAAAAATTTACAAAGTATAATAATGTGCGGATATCTATGGGCTCAAAGTTTCCTGTGCTATGGTTTCAATATACACATGGTTTTAATGATGTATTTAATGGGCAATATTATTATAATAAATACGATGTCAAATTAAAAAAAGTTTTTACCATTAAAAAATTGGGAACAACTACAATAGTTGCCAGTACTGGCTTTATAGATAGTGCTATTCCATATTCAAATTTATATAACGGAAATGGCAGTTATCGGCAGATTGCAATTTATTCTTCCAATAGTTTTGCAACCATGCGCATGAACGAATTTTTGTCAAATCAGTATGCAGCACTTTACTTCACGCATAGTTTTAAAAATTTATTATTCAAAATCAAAACTTTTGCCCCGGAAATTGTTATTGCTTCTAATTTGGTTTATGGCTCGCTTAATAACGAAAGTCAACATAAAAATAGTTCCATAAAAACTCTCGAAAAGGGATACTTCGAGTCAGGTTTGTTGTTGAACAATTTATTGAACACTGCCTACTATGGAATAGGAGTGGGTGTGTTTTATCGTTACGGCGCTTATGCGCTTGAAAAACCGATTAACAATTTTTCTTTTCGGTACTCGATTACCTTCCCATTTTAAAAAAAAATCGTAGATTTGCCTTTGGTATATAATAATAGGTGCGTTTTTCAGTTTGTAGCACTTGATAAACAATTTCATTGATGGGCTTTTTTAGATTTATTGCAAGTATTCATTTTTGGAAACATCTGGGATTAGCCATATTGTTAACTTTAGTGTTAGTTTGGTTAATTACAAAATTTCTGGATGTTTTTACTAATCATGGCGAATCAGATATTGTGCCTTCTGTAATTGGTTTGCAAAATGAAAAAGCTGAAGAACTGCTATCAGATAACGATCTTGAATGCGTTGTTGTTGATTCTATTTTTGATGTAAAAAAACAAAAAGGAACTGTCCTTGCGCAAGATCCATTACCCGGATCTAAAGTAAAGCATCACCGAAAAATTTATCTTACCGTAGTTGCAACAAATCCTGATAAAGTGAGTATGCCTAATCTTGTTGACCTTACTTTACGCGAAGCACTTGCACGTCTTCAAACCTATGACCTCAAGGTTGGTTCTTTAAAATTTGTCCCTGATATTGGTAAAAATGCAGTGTTAAAACAATTGTATAAAAACAAAGTTATTGAATCAGGAACTAAAATAGAAAAAGGTTCATCTATAGATTTAGTCTTAGGTCGCGGATTAGAAGCCGAAAAAATTCCTGTTCCTTTCTTGTACGGCAAAACACATGATGAAGCTATCAAGGCGATTAATGGAGCTTCCTTAAATATTGGAGATGAAATTTATGAACATGGAGCCGATAGTTCGAATGGAAGAGTTTACAAACAAAGTCCTTCATACTCTCACGGAAACTCTATTAATTATGGTGCCGCTGTTAATCTTTGGTATAAGTCTGACAAAACATTTGATTTTAAAGCATTCCTTAAAAAAATGATTAGAGACACTGCCTCAAACTAAAACTCATTTCCTATGATGCGACAAATTATAGTAACTGCTTTTCTTTTATTTTCAATTCATCTTTTTTCTCAAGAAGTGCTGGTTGGATTAGGCAACAATCCTAAAATTCTTAATTCGAAAATTCATCAAACAAATTCCAAATCCAATGTAGTTCGCACGCTTCCGTTTATTGATGATTTTTCATCTGAAAATATTTTTCCTGCTGATTCTCTTTGGCAGGACAATATGGTTTTTATTAATAACGATTATCCGCTCTATCCTGTCAGTGTTGGTGTGGCTACCTTTGATGCTATAGATAGCAAAGGGAAAATATATTCCAATGCTATTTCTACCGCTTTTCCTGCCGATACATTAACTTCGGTAAAAGTACGGCTTGATTCCTGTTTTATTGGAGGTGTGCTCAACCCTGTAAATATTAGCGATTCAATCTATTTTAGTTTCTATTACCAACCACAAGGAATTGGGAATGCACCAGAACAAGAGGATTCTTTGCTTCTTGAATTTTATTCTGATAGTCAATCCAAATGGTACAGGGTTTGGGGTGCCGGTGGTGAAACTATACAAAATTTTTACAATACCAATCAGCAATATTTTAAGCCCGTAATCATAGCTATTACTGACTCTCTCAAGTATTTCTCGAGCAATTTTCAATTTCGATTTAGAAATTTTGCAAGTCTTGCTAACAACAATATTCCAAGTTGGGCAGGTAATGTGGACCAATGGAATATCGATTATGTTTACCTTAATCGCGCTCGATCATTCGCTGATTCAGTTTACAGATCCGATATTTGTTTTGTTAATAGAGCAACTACTCTTTTAAAAAATTATGAAGCCATGCCTTGGAATCAATATAAAATAAATCCCGCTTCTGAAATGGCTGACACACTACACAACCTTATCAGCAACCTCGATGATGCAACCAAAAACACGACTTATAAATTTGATGTTTTTGACGAAACAAATACCTCCGTTCACGCTTATAATGGTGGGAATGCAAATCTAGATACTTTTATTCCGAATGGATATCAAACGTATCCGCCTCATGCAAAACCTTCATTAGATGGATTTGCATATCCTTCATCATCCGGCGATAGTGCTTCTTTCAACGTGGTTCATGTTATAAAAGACGGCCTTTTAGGCGATGAGCTTCGTTGGAATGATACCGTTCGTTTTAACCAAAAATTTTATAATTATTATGCCTATGATGACGGTTGTCCGGAAGCAGGCTACGGTCTAACACCTGCAAATTCAAAGCTAGCTGTTCGTTTTACATTAGGAACTCCTGATACCTTACGTGCTGTTGATATGTACTTTAATCAAACATACAATGATGTGAGTCAAAAAAGTTTTTATTTAACCGTATGGAGTAGTCTTTCACCCGAAACGATTGTATATGAAAAACACGGTCTGATTCCTCTGTATGAAGACAGTTTAAATTTATTCCATCGTTACTATCTCGACACACCTGTTTCTCTGAGCGGTACTTTTTATGTGGGATGGAAACAATTAACTGCTGATTTTTTAAACATCGGATTTGATAGAAATACAAATTCTAACTCAGCAATATTTTACAATACATCCGGTACTTGGATGAATACGATGTACAGTGGATCACTAATGATAAGACCAGTTTTAGGCAAAGCACTACCGGTAGGAGTGATTGAAAATAGTTCAATGTATGACGGAATAAAAACATACCCAAATCCGGTTACGGATAATCAATTATTTTTTAAAATCCAAAATATTGAAAGTATTAAAGACTTGAAAGAGGTTATTATTTATGATTTTTCGGGCCGTCAGATTTATCGCACAAAATTCAATCAGCAAATCATTTTACCTGATTTAACCAACGGTGTTTATTATTTAGATGTCATCAATCAGCAGGGTTTACCCGTTCATAAAGATAAACTTATTATTATTAAATAATTTACTTGCATGTCAGAAAGCATAGAAAAACAGCAAGTGGATCAAGAATTATATGAGCATTACCGATTTATAGCAGATAAAAATCAATCTTTGCTTCGTATTGACAAATTCTTGATGATGCGCATTCAAAATGCATCACGGAATAAAATTCAGATTGCTGCAAAAGCGGACTGTATTTTGGTAAATGATAAACCCGTAAAACAAAACTACAGAGTAAAACCAGATGATGTTATTTCGGTTGTAATGGCTCACCCTCCGCGCGATGTGGAAATTATACCTGAAAATATTCCTTTAGATATTTTTTATGAAGACGATGATGTTTGTATCGTAAATAAAAAACCGGGAATGGTTGTACACCCTGGTTTTGCTAATTATACAGGAACATTGGTAAACGCACTTTCTTATTATTTTCTTGAGAAAAAAAATGAACAAGGTGAACGAATACTTCCTTATCTTGTTCACAGAATTGATAAAAATACTTCTGGTTTATTGCTTGTTACAAAAAACGAAATTGCTCAGACAAGATTAGCGCTGGATTTTTATAACCACACTATTCAACGTGAATACATTGCTTTGGTTTGGGGCGATTTTGATGATGATAGTGGCACTGTTACTGGTAACATTGGTCGTTCGTTAAAAAACAGAAAGATCATGTCTGTTTTCCCCGAAGGAGAATATGGCAAACATGCCGTAACTCATTACAAGGTTGTTCAGCGTTTTGGCTATGTAACGCTCATCATGTGCAAACTGGAAACAGGCCGCACACACCAGATTCGTGCACACATGAGTTTTATTGGCCATCCATTGTTTAATGATGAAGCTTATGGTGGTAATCAAATTTTAAAAGGAACCACTTTTTCTAAATATAAACAGTTTATTGATAATTGTTTTAAAATACTTCCTAGACAAGCATTACATGCAAAAACATTGGGCTTTACGCATCCCATCACAAAAAAAACTATGCTGTTCGAATCCGAGCTGCCGGAGGATATGACACAATTAATAAGCAAATGGGAAAGCTATTCAGCTAGTAAACCTGTAGAAAATTAATTGATCAGATTATATAATGAGTCGCGCTCTGACGGGAGATAATTTGCTTGAGATATTAATTCGCTCATTTCTGATGATGTCATCGTAGGGCTTTGATCTTCGGCTCCTGCTAATGAATATATTTTAGTACTGTCATCGATTGTTCCATCAATATCATCAACACCAAATGATAGCGAAAGTTGCGTAATTAGCTTACCTATCATAGGCCAATATGCCTTAATGTGTTTGAAATTATCAAGATATATTCTGCTAATAGCATAATTTCTAAGGTCTTCAATATTGCTCACTTCTTTAATTTTTGAAAACTCATTATTTTTATTTCTAAACTTCAATGGAATAAATGCATTAAACAATCCTGTTCTATCCTGCAACTGACGCAGCTTTTCCAAATGGTCAATACGATGTGCGAAATTTTCAATGTGACCATAAAGTATAGTGGCATTAGTTGGAATACCTAGTAAATGCGCTGCTTCGTGAACCTTCAGCCAGACCTCTCCGGATGGTTTTTTGCTACAGATTTTTTGTCGTATTATTGGATCAAATATTTCTGCTCCGCCGCCGGGAATGGAATCAAGTCCATTTTGCTTTAATAACTGTAATCCATGTTCTAGCGTCAAATTGCTTTTGCGAATCATGTATTCCAGCTCTATGGCAGTAAATGCTTTTATATGAATTTTAGGCAAAATATTTTTAATTGAATTCAGGATATTTGCATAATAATATACGTCTAAATCTGGATGTACGCCTCCAACTATATGAATTTCCTGAATATCAGCATTGATTAATTGTCTAACTTTCTCAACAATATCATCGGATGATAGCATCCAACCATCCTGCCCTTCTTTCTTAGAATACGAGCAAAACCGACAATTGTAAATGCAAATATTGGTTGGCTCCAGATGAATATTTTTGATAAAATATGTTTTTTTGTCATTGATTTTTCTACGTACAAAATCGGCGAGTAAACCTAAAAATCCTAATTCGCCCTTCTCGTAAAGGACAATGCCTTCCTCATTTGTTATACGTATTCCTGAAAAAACCTTTTCTGCTATAGCTCGTAATTCTTTCGAAACCCCAGTCAACTCGAATTGATCCATCATCTAATTTTTTGTACAAAACTATCAAAAAAAAAACACCCACTTAATTTTGTGGATGCTCTTTTTATAAAAATAATTTAACATTATCTAACCAACGTAATTTTTTGTGTTACTGTTTGTTTTGCAGTTTTTATTTTTACAAAATAAACACCAGATGCTTGATTACGCAAATCTACTATACTATTGAAGACACTGATATTGTTCTTTTCTGAGGAATATACCTTTTTCCCAAGTAAATTGTAAATAGAAACATCAACATTGTTAGCATTTGCTAAATTAAAATTAATGTTTATTTCGTCGTTGGTTGGGTTTGGATAAATAGTTACATCCTGTATAAAATTTCCTTCTTCAATGCCTACAGGTGTACAGCCAAGAGAAGTTTTGAGGGGGTTTAATGGTTGTCCTGGAGCAAAAACAGCATCAATCCTGCCTTTTTGCTTTGGTGTAAAATTAGAGTATTCTACATCATCAGTGTAGTCCATAAAATTCATGTATTGTATACCAGGAGAAGTAGTAGAGCAAGCATCAGTCAATGTTGTAGAATTCTGTCCTGTATTATAAAAATTTCCACCAGGATTAGAAAGGCTATTATATGGTAAATGGTTTCCGTAAGTTGCATCTGCTTGGTTTGGCGTATCTGTAACTGTAATGCCATCGTTATAAGTACACGAACCTCCATCATCACCCCAAATATGGAGTAAATTGAAGCAATGGCCAATTTCATGTGAAGTTGTTCCACCAAGGTTATAGGGCGCCTCTGCACCGGTTTTTCCGAAATATTTATAATTAATGACAACTCCATAATTTGAACTCAATGGATTTGTAGGAAATTCAGCAAATCCACATAAGCCACCGCTTAAGTTACATACCCAAATGTTCATGTACTTTTGTGGATTCCACTGATCTAAACCTCCAGAAGATTGATGTTTCATAAGAGTACCATAACTGAATGACGATGGTACACCTGATCCGGTTCTTCGTTCAATTCCTGTAGTAGCATTACCGTTTGGGTCTCTCTTAGCTAAACAAAATCTAAGCTTTGTGTCTGTTTTGTATGTTGCTGATGGTGTAAAAGCATTCATAGGATGTGTATTTAATCCTGCATAATCTGTGTTAAGAACATCTATTTGTTCTTGAACCCTAGGGTCTGTAATTGCATTTTGAATTGTGTTATTCCCAACTACGTGAACAACAACTGGAATGTATATCTCGTTAGCTTTAGAATTATTAATTTCATCTTGGTTGTTTTTTATCCATTCATTTCTTATCTCTTCTTGAGCTTTCATCCTTTCTTCTAATGTAGGATCTAAAACTTTTTGTTGTTCTAAATACTCCATCGTTGCACACTTTCTTTTGGGAATTTCAGTGTTTTGTGCCTGTATAGTTAAGCTCATTAATATTACTGCAAAAAGGATAAAATGTTTTTTCATAATAATTAAATTAGTTATTGATTAAATAAAACTTTTAAAGCGTAAAGATATAAAATAAAAAATAATATTAAGTCAAGAAAATGCTATTTTTTTTAAAATTAAAATTTAAAATTCGTTTAGATTAATGTCAAGTAAATTTATTTATCTGTTAAAATATGTGTTTCCTGTTATTCATAAATTATTCAAAATTCTAATTGCAAACTCGATGTTTATAAATAAATAATAATACTATTTTTGCAGACATAGTTATATACATATTCATATAAAAAAATTAGAAGATGACTGAAACCGTTCAAAAATCACTCAAAGATTCTATAGTTGCTCGTTGGACTGCGCTATTTATTGTTTCTTTAACCATGTTTGCGGGATACTTTATTGCAGACGTAATATCCCCATTACAGGATAAACTGGCTGAAGTACTTTCGTGGGAAGCATCCGATTTTGGATTATTTAACGGCGCTTATGCTTGGTTTAATGTGTTTCTTTTCTTTATCATTTTTGGTGGAATCATTCTAGATAAAAAAGGTGTTCGTTTTACTGGAATATTGTCCATCTTTATTATGATTGTTGGAACAGGAATGATATATTGGGCAATCAGCACTGAAACATTAAATGGACAGTCATGGCATCTTCTGTTTTGGACTTGTCGTGCTCAAGTTTGGATTGCTTCAATTGGGTACGCTATTTTTGGTGTAGGTCTTGAAATTGCAGGAATAACAACATCTAAAATAATTGTTAAATGGTTTAAAGGAAAATCATTAGCTTTTGCAATGGGAATGCAGTTATCGGTTGCTAGGTTAGGCACATCACTTGCAATGTCTGCTCCTTTATTTATTATCAGTTATACCGGTAACATTACTTCTCCTCTTTTTGTTAGTTTAATAATGCTTGCTTTTGGATTAATCACTTTTATCATTTTTTCCATTATGGATAAAAGATTAGATGCCACAAATGAATCTAATAGAAATGAAATTCATTCTGACTCCGATGAAGAATTTCATATCAAAGATTTCATATTTATTATAAAAAACAAAGCATGGTGGTATATTTCAATCTTATGTGTTTTGTTCTATTCTGCGGTTTTTCCTTTTTTAAAATTATCTACTAACCTCCTTACAAACAAATTTGGAATTGATCCTAGTTATGCTGGCGCAATTTCCGGATTATTGCCCTTCGGATGTATTTTATTAACTCCTATTTTTGGTGGTATTTATGACAAAAAGGGGAAAGGTGCAACAATTATGATTATTGGCGCTGTTATACTTTTTTTCGCCCATCTTTTATTTGCGCTTCCATTTATCAAGGATTGGTATTTTGCAGTTATCCTAGTTGTTATGATTGGGATTAGCTTTTCCCTTGTCCCATGTGCTATGTGGCCTTCGGTGCCAAAAATAATTCCTGACAAACAATTAGGTTCTGCCTATGCTGGAATATTTTGGCTGCAAAACTTAGTAGCACTATTTCTCCTTCCTACCGCCATGGGATTTATATTAGATGAATATTGTATTTCGGGCTATGTTGGTAAAGTTCCCACATATGATTATTCACTTCCCATGATAATTTTTATGTGCTTTGGTGTTTTAGCCGTTATTTTTGCATTTCTACTTAAAATTGAAGATAAGAAAAAGGGCTATGGACTTGAAACGCCTAATATTAATAGGTAATAATTCCATTTTTTTACTTATCAAATAGTCCATTTTTTAATATTTTACATAGAAAATCGATTTTTATTCTTTTTCAGAAAATTAATATTTGATTTTCAGTAAGTATTTTTCACAAAAACAAATCGACATTTATTAAAAAGAATTCATTTTTATAGATTAATGATAAAAATCCTATCAATAAAAAACAGTTTGATGACTTTAAATAAAAAAAGTTACTTGCATCATAAACAAGCCAAACCCTTAGAATATTAAGTGTTTTTACGCATTGCGGAGAATTCAAATTCGCATTAATTTTGATAAAATTTCCATTTTAAAAGTTATTAAAAGTTTTTTTTTGCGAAATTTACTAAATGGGTTTAGCTTAATAAAAAAAATTATATTGTAAATTGTTAGATTAAAAAAAGAATTAGTAGTTACAAACAAATAGATAAAAAAGATTAATAAAAGATTAAAAAAATATATATCGTATCAGATACGATTTAGGTAAACAAAACAGTTGACAAAGCGTAAAAATGAATGTATATCTATCAAATTATATAAAAAAGGATTAAGTATGAAAATAATAAAAACTACCAGTTTGATTTTTCTCTTGTCTTTAAGCTATGCTGTTATTGCCAGTAATGATAAAGATAAGTCACTTTTAGATAATGATAATAACTATTCTTCGGATTATAAAACTAAATATACTTTAGCCGAAAATTATATTTCAGCTGAAAAATATCAAGATGCTATCAATATTTTACTTCAACTAGATTCGATGATTCCGCAAAATGCTAACGTGAATTACTACTTAGGTTTGTGCTATTTAAATTCTACAAATGAAAAATCAAAAGCGATCACTTTTTTAAATAAAGCAATTACTAAAATTTCACCAAACTACAAATCTTCTTACTCCCAAGCGGCCGCCCCTCTTAATACTTATTATTTACTTGGACAAGCCTATCACATTAATGGAAAATATGAAGAAGCAATTGGCGCGTTTAAGGAATATAAAAACAAACTAATAAAAAAAGATCCCGCTATTATTAAAGATGTGGATTATAATATTGAATCATGTCAAAGCGCAATTAAATTATCAAAAAACCCGCGAAGTTTAAAAGTTGAATTATTCAATCCTGACATTAATACAAAATATGCTGATTGCTCTATTGCTACATCTGCAGATCATTCTATTCTGATTTTTGCAACGAGTCCTTTATCCAAAGCAAAAAACGCTAAATCAAAAGGTTTCCAAGAATTATACATTACTGCATACAATAGCAAAAGCAAGCAATGGTTAAAACCTGCAAAAATTGAGGATGAATTAAAATCAATTGCTACCGAAAATACATTTAGCTCAAGCTCAAACAAAAAAGACGTCTTCATTAATAAAGATAATGATGGGAATAAAGATATTTACAATGTAAAATTTACATCAAATAAAGAAAAGTGTATTCTTGATTGGTCAGATGTTCAAAAGGTTACCGGAAATGTAAACAGTAAGTTTAACGAAACCAATGCATGTTTAAATGCTGATGGTAGCACAATGTATTTTGTTAGCGATCGTGAAGGTGGTTTTGGAGGCAAGGATATTTGGGCTTCAGAAAAATTATCTGATGGAACATGGGGAAAACCTTATAATCTTGGATCTAAAATTAATACACCTAAGGATGAAGAATCGCCTTTTATGCTTTCTGATGGCGCAACTTTATACTTTAGTTCAAAAGGTCATAATACAATGGGTGGCTACGATGTTTTCTTTACAACACTTTCTGATGATGGCTTTTGGTCAAATTCTGAAAATGTTGGATACCCCATTAATACTCCTCTTGACGATTTATATTACATAGTTACTCCTGATGAGAAAAATGCATTTTATTCTTCTTCAAAACTCAATGGAATTGGTGATACAGATATTTATTTTGTTGAATTTGAATAAATAAAAACTCAAACTTTTTTAAACCTGGTACTTTATTTGTATCAGGTTTTTTTGTGTTCAAACTTTTATTTGCTTTTATATTTTCTAAATAATACTAACTTTGTGTTTTAAAAATAAAGATTCAGGGTATTTTATTATTAAAAATCAAAAATTATGAGAATTAAATTATTATTGTTAATATTCACTTTTTTTACCATTGGGTTTTCAAGTTATGCACAATTCAATAAAGAATTTGAATTCAAATATACAAAGGCAGTCAATTATACTTTTCAGGAAAAGTTTGCTGATGCCCTCCCTATTTTTTTAAAATTAGATTCTTTAGTTCCAAATAATCCTAACATCAATTTTTATATTGGCTTCTGCTATATAAATATAGCTAAAGAAAAAGTAAAAGCTATTCCTTATTTGGAGAAAGCAATTGTAAACATCTCGCTTGATTATGTGGGAAATTATAATGAAACCTCTTCGCCTATATATTCACTTTTGTATATTGCAAAAGCTTATCACTTGGCTGATAGACTTGATGATGAAATGGTATCTTTAAATAGTTTTCGATATTATTTAACTCCGGATCAAGTTCAGCTTGTTAGTGAAGTGGATGAACAAACAGCTGAATGTTATAATGCAAAAAAATTCATGAATAACCCATTAAAAATAACAGTTGATAATTTAGGGACCAATATCAACACGCAATTTCCAGAGTACTCACCGGTAATTAATTCAAGAAATGACACATTAATTTTTACATCACGAAGGTTAAATGGTACAGGAGGATTAAAAGACGAATACGGTCAACCATTTGAAGATATTTATTTCTCAACTTATGATAAATCAAATAAAACATGGAATCCGGCTGAATCTATAGGTGCAAACATTAATACCGAAGGTCATGAAGCATCTATTAGCTTGTCCGTTGATGGTAATACCTTGTTTATTTACAAAGACGATAATGGAGATGGTAATATTTATGAAAGCAAAAAGGTTAATGGTGTTTGGATGGCACCAGTAAAATTAGGACCAGAAATAAATGGAAGTAAGAGTTGGGAAACTCATGCTTGTTTAAGCCCCGAAGGAAACACCCTTTATTTTACTAGTGATCGTTCAGGAGGATTTGGGGGCTTAGATATTTGGATGAGCGAAAAACTATCGAATGGTAACTGGGGAAAAGCACAAAATTTAGGGCCGGTAATTAATTCATCGGAAGATGAAGATTGCCCATTTATTTCTACTGATGGTGTTACGCTTTATTTCAGCTCGCACGGTCATGAAAACATGGGTGGCTTTGATATCTTTTCAGCAACGCTTAATGAAAACGGACAATGGACGAATTTGGAAAACATGGGTTATCCAATAAATACAACAGATGATGATCTGTTTTACGTCCCCGCATCCGATGAAAAACATGCCTACATTTCTTCTGCAAAATTTGGTGGTTTTGGTGACCAGGATATATACAGAATTACAATTCTTAGTAATAAAAAACACATTGCAACTGTTAAAGGTATTGTAACAGATTCCTTATCTGGTGCTACTATTGAAGTTAAAGTAGACGTGAAAGACCTTGAAACAAACGATATTATTTCTAGTTTTGCTACTAGTGAAAAAACAGGAGAATATCAGGTAACTTTACCTTCTGGGAGAGACTATGAGTTAGTGTTTAAATCTCCAATTCACGCAAAACACATTGAACAGATTGTGATTCCAGAATCAAATCTAAATCAGGTATTCGAAAGAAATATAACCATGGTTAGAACCATCGAAAATAAAAATCAGAAGTTTACATTTGATGGAAAAGAAGTTAAAGGTAATGAACGTATTGTTTTAAAAGGAGTAAATTTTGAACCAAAATCTGAAGTAATCATTGCCGGTTCCGAAGCAACACTTGATAAATTTGTAACATTTCTTACAGAAAACCCCAAAATAAAAGTTTATATCATAGGGCATACCGATAAATATGGAGTTGAAAAGGCATGCAGGCAGGTATCTGAAGAAAGAGCGAAAGTCGTTTGTGATTATTTGATTGCAAAAAAAATTGATAAAACCCGTATCGCTTTTGAAGGAAGAGGGTATGATTTCCCAATTTCCAATGCAAAAACTGAGGAAGGGAAAAAGAAAAATAACAGAGTCGAATTTAAAATTGTTTCCTGGTAAAATTTGCTCATAACAAATTATTCAAAAATTAATAATTGATATAATATGGTCTTTACTTTTAAGAAATATCAGTTTGCAAAACAGATATTTTTATTTATTATTCCAATGTTACTAACTGTGATATCTGCAAAAGCACAGTTTACTGAAGATTTTAAAACAAAATATGCCTTGGCAGATAGCTACATTGGTGATGCAAATTATAAAGCTGCCTTGCCAATTTTAATGGCGCTTTATCCTTTAGATACTATTAATGCCAATATTAATTTTAATATTGGTGTTTGCTATGTGAACTCAACGTTTCTAAAATCAAAGGCAATACCTTACCTGTTAAAAGCCATAGAAAATGTTTCTATGGATTATACGGGAGAGTACAATGAAACTACGGCTCCCGTTCATGCATTTTATTATCTTGGTATTGCATACAGAATTAATTATCAACTTACAGAAGCAATAGAGAATTTCGAAAAATTTAAATACTATCTAACTTCTGACCAGGCTGCGCGAATTAAAGATGTCGATCGTCAGATTGAAGTCTGTTATAATGCAAGAAAATTAATGGCTAACCCTGTATCAATAAAAATTGAAAATATGGGAAATGTTGTTAATACTGCTTATGCGGAGTATTCACCAGTTGTAGCCGTTGATGGTTCTAAACTTTTTTTTACTTCACGTAGGGAAGGAAGTACCGGAGGATTAAAAACGGAAGACGGTAAATATTATGAAGACATTTATGTTTCTGAATCAGGTAGTGGTGCTTACAACTTTGAAAAACCAGATAAAATTGGACCCACTATCAATACAAATGGACATGAAGCAACAATTAGCATTTCACCTGATGGCAAGCAATTATTTATTTACAAAGATGATAATGGGGATGGTAATATTTATGTAAGTAATTTAAAGGGCATGGATTGGTCTGCCCCCGAAAAATTAGGACCAGAAATAAACACTAAATATTGGGAAACCCATGCTTGTTTAAGCCCTGATGGAAATACACTTTACTTTGTTAGTAATCGACCAGGCGGTTATGGTGGAAGAGATATCTGGATGAGCGAAAAACTGGCGAGTGGTAAATGGGGTAAAGCACAAAACATGGGCCCATTAGTAAATACCGAATACAATGAAGAATCCCCTTTCATTTCTAATGATGGTGTTACTTTGTTCTTTAGTTCTCAAGGTCATGAAAATATGGGAGGCTTTGATGTTTTTACCGTTACCTTAAACCAGGAAGGACAGTGGGTTGATTTGCAAAACATCGGCTACCCAATTAACACAACTGATGACGATGTTTTTTATGTTCCAACTTTTGACGAAAAACATGCGGTATATTCCTCTGCAAAAATAGGAGGTTATGGAGATCAGGATTTGTATTTTATTACTATTCTGGAAAAGAAAAAACGTCTTGCGCAATTTAAAGGAGCCGTCTTCGAAACAGCTACCTTTAAACCTATCGAAGCAAAAATTGAAATTAAAGATCTTAAAACAGGTGAAATTATTGCTAGTTTAACGGGGGATCCTAAAACTGGTGGATTTTATTCAACATTACCTACTGGACGTAAATTCGAAGTCACTGTTTCTGCCGATGGATACGTAACACAGGTAGAAACAATTGAAACCTCTGAAAAAGTTGAAGACCAGATGGTAGAAAAAGCAATTCTTATGAAAAAACCTACAGTTGCTGAAGTTAAGGTTGTTATTGAAAATAAAACAGTTACAATTAATGAGCGAATCACACTAAATAATATTTTCTTTGATTTTGATAAAGCTACGCTTACTGGTGAATCTACAACTGAGTTGAACCAAATCTATGATATTCTTATTAAGCACCCAACAATAAAAATTGAACTTGCTAGCCATACTGATAATGTTGGAACTTCAGAATACAACAAAAAACTTTCGAATGAACGTTCGAAAACCGTTGTTGATTATTTAATAAATAAAGGAATTGATAAAACAAGATTGAAATACATTGGCTATGGTGAAGATCGTCCTATCGCAAGCAACAAAACTGAAAATGGTAGGGCTAAAAACCGTAGGACTGAATTCCGTATAATTAGTAGTTACTAAAAATAAAAGGATTTAAAAATTTAAGAACCAGCTTAATAAAAGCTGGTTTTTTTATTTATAAACTTTTAATTCAATTTGCCCTTCTAATACCATAAGCCCATTCTTAGCGAGCGATTTCATTTCATCCTCGCCGGGGTATACACCAACAGTTGCAATGTGGATAGTTCTTTTTTTAATATAATCAACAAAACCTTTATTATAAGCAATACCTCCGGTTAGTAAAATAGCATCAACCTCGCCGTCTAAAACAACACTCATGGCACCTATTGCTTTCGAAACTTGATAGGCCATTGCTTCTTGATAGCGCATTGCTTCTTGATCTCCTGCATTTGCTTTTTGTTCAATTTCATAGGCACTATTTGTTCCGAGGAAAGCAATAAATCCACCTTTGCCTGTTATCATTTTAAGGACTTCTTCTTCTTCATACTTCCCACTAAAACAAAGTCTTACCAAATCGCCCGCAGGCAGTGTTCCGCTTCGTTCAGGTGAAAATGGTCCTTCGCCATCCAATGCTTGATTAACATCCACTACACGTCCTTTTTTATGCGCCCCAACACTTATCCCTCCTCCAAGGTGTACTACAATCAAATTCATTTCTTCATACTCTTTTCCTACAGCCAATGCATGCATACGTGCAATCGCTTTCTGATTTAATGCGTGAAAAATAGAAACCCGATGAAATTCGGGATGACCCGAAATTCGTGCAATGTCTTCCATTTCATCAACTACCACAGGGTCTGCAATAAGCGCTATCGAGCCCGGTATTTGTTTTCGTAGTTCATCAGCAATTAACCCACCCAAATTACTCGCATGTTGTCCTTGAATTCCCGCAATAAGGTCTTTCTTTAATTTTGCATTTATTTCGTAAACGCCCGAAGGTATTGGCTTTACAAGGCCTCCTCTGGCTACTATTGCTTCCACTTTTGAAATATCAATATGGGCATTATGCAGTTCTTTGAGAATAATTTCCTTTCTAAAACTATACTGATCACAGATGTGATTAAATTTACTTAGCTCTTCAGATGAATGTTTAATACTCTTCAAAAACAGAATGTCATTCGAACTGAATATTGCGATTTTAGTTGAGGTTGACCCGGGATTTATCGTGAGGATGATTTTTTTACTCATAAAACAAAAATTATCTTTATTATTGTTACAAAATTATACAAAAAACAGAAGCGAATAATTACTTCTGCTTTGGATGGTTTTCTAATTTTACATTTATTAAAAAATATTAACTATGAAGCAAATCATTTTCATAATTGTTTTTGTTCTTTCCTTCGGAACATTGGCCTTTTCCTTAAGAAGAATATTCTCCTTTTTTCGTTTTACTAACAAATTCCACATCGGAAGTATTGGAAAACGAATCTCCGAAACGCTTGCAGTTGCTATATTTCAAACAAAAATTTTCCGGCGTCCTGTAATCGGATTTTTCCATGCACTTGTTTTTTGGGGCTTTTGCGTTATATTGGTAGGCAGCTTGGAAATGATGATAGACGGAATTGCTGGCACCGATAAATCTCTTTCATTTCTTGGACCTTTATATAAATTATTCATGTTTTTTGGCGATGTGTTTGCGTTTATCATCGCAATCTCCATTTTAATATTTTTATTCCGAAGAATATTCCTCCATATCAAACGCTTTAATGGTATCGAGATGCTTCATAAATCGCATGTTGATGCAAACATTGCTCTTACCTTGATTCTTCTATTGATGATTTCTTTGTTAGGAATGAATATTTTTTCAATTTCAATTTCGAAAGAAAATATTGGACACATTTATCCTGTAAGTAATGCAATCCTTGGATTGATAGGTAAAGGCGAAGAGGATATCTTTCTCTTCGAGTTATGCTGGTGGACACATATCTGCTTAATATTCCTGTTTATGAATATACTTCCATACTCAAAACACTTCCATGTTTTTATGTCGGTACCCAATGTTTTCCTCAGTCGGCTTAGCCCTCTTGGTAAATTACCCAACATGGATGATATTACCAAAGAAGTAAAATCAATGATGTTCCCCGACTTGGTTGTTGAAGCTGCAACGGATGCTCCACAGGAAATGAAGCGTTTCGGTGTAAAAGATATTGAAGATGTTACATGGAAAAATTATTTGGATTCTTTATCGTGTACAGAGTGCGGAAGATGCACCTCCTCATGCCCTGCAAATATAACAGGTAAAAAATTATCACCCCGAAAACTTATGATTGACATGCGTGCCCGTATGAAAGAAAAAGGAAAACTGATGCTGAAAAACGGAAAAACATTCAGTGATAATAAATCATTGCTGAACGATTATATCTCAGCAGAAGAAATCTGGGCATGCACAACTTGCAATGCATGTGCCCAGGAATGCCCCGTAAACATTAACCATCCCGAACTTATCATTTATTTGCGCAGATACTTAGTAATGGAAGAATCAGCTGCACCAAGCGGTTTGAATGTAATGTTTACAAACATCGAAAACAACGGAGCGCCATGGCAATTCTCGCCCGAAGACAGATTACTATGGGCTAAAGATTTTACTATTAATAACTGATATTACGCAAAAAAAAATTATTATGAATAAAAATTTAAAAAGTTTAGTACTTCATACGCATGACAGACCTACAGGGATTTTCGTAGTAAAACAAGATTTGATTTTGTGCTGTTGGCTTGAGCTAAGAAAAAACTGTTTGAGACCACCTTTTCGGTGGTTGAGTTTTTTTTCGGGGAAGAAAATCAAATCGCTAGTTTTACAGAAAATACATGTAAGTCTTGACTTTTTCTTTGTTACTTTCTTTTGTGTTAAGGCAAAAGAAAGTAAAAATCGAAATTCAATAATAATGCAAAATGTTTTATGTTAGATGTGATTATTGAATATATGCATAAAATCAGTTACTAACTAATGTAAGTCATTTATAAAAAATCAAACCTTTACTTATTAATCATTACTCATAATTTCTTTTATGGAAAATACAAACAACAACCTTCTTCCCGTAATGGCTGATTTGCATAGCAAAGGACAGCAAGTGGAATTTCTTTTTTGGGTGGGATGTGCCGGTGCTTTCGACGATCGCTACAAAAAAGTATCCATCGCTTTTGTTAAAATTTTAAATCATCTTAATGTAAATTTTGCAGTACTTGGAAAAGAGGAAACCTGTACCGGCGATCCTGCACGCCGGGCCGGTAACGAAATGCTTTATCAAATGCAAGCACTTACCAACATTTCTACATTCACAAAATACGATGTAAAAAAAATACTCACCATCTGTCCGCATTGCTATAATATTTTCAAAAACGATTATCCTGATCTGGATGGCAATTACCAAGTCATTCACTACACACAATTTCTTCAGGCATTTATCAACCAAGGAAAATTAAAAATCTCATCAGATAAATTCAAGGATAAAAAAATAACCTTCCACGACCCCTGTTATCTTGGCCGCGCAAACAAGGAGTACAAGGCGCCCCGCGACGTGCTGAATGCAATTCCTTCAACAAAAGTAGAAATGAAACGAAACAAAAGTTTTGCACTTTGCTGTGGAGCGGGTGGAGGACAAATGTTCAAAGAAGCAGAAAAAGGCGATAAGGAAGTATTCATCGAACGCACCGAAGAAGCACTCGAAACCAAAGCCGACATCATCGCCACCTCATGCCCTTTCTGCATGACCATGATGACCGATGGCTTAAAATACAAAAACAAAGAGGAGGAAGTCTTCAACTACGACCTGGCCGAACTGATTGTAATGGCAATGGAATTATAAAATCTTCGCTATTAATAATTCAAATCAGTTGAATAGCCTCTCCGTAGTTTTATGTTTACAAATCGAACCAAATAAATTGTTTTTTAAAAATAATCAAATCAAGCTCTGTAAAATCTACTCTTATTACTTCGATTACTCCTTCGTCAAAAATAATATTTTTTGTTAGGTACTAGAACACATTCACTTTCTTTTTATGAATTTTTATAAGTTATACTTGCTATTTTTTTTTACTTTCGCCAATTAAAATCAGAAATCAGATTTACTATGTTTGAAATAAAAAATTACCAGAAGTTAAACAACATCATTGGATGGTTTGTTTTTATTATTGCATCCAGTGTTTATATCATCACTTCAGAAACTACAGCTAGTTTTTGGGATTGCGGCGAATACATTGCAACCTCCTACAAAGTAATGGTTGGTCACCCTCCGGGAGCACCTACTTTTCAATTATTTGGAAGATTTTTCTCCTTGTTTGCTTTTGGCAATGAAGCATTGGTTGCCCGTATGGTTAACACCATGTCAGCATTGGCTAGTGGTTTCACCATTTTGTTTTTGTTTTGGTCTATTACCATGCTTGCAAAAAAAGTAGTTGCCACCACAGGCGAAATGACTAAGAATACTATGTTTGCGATTCTTGGTTCAGGTTTGGTTGGTGCATTGGCTTACACATTCAGTGATTCATTCTGGTTTTCGGCTGTTGAAGGCGAAGTTTATGCAACCTCTTCATTCTTTACAGCTATTGTTTTTTGGGCTATGCTCAAATGGGAAGTTGTTGCCGATAAAACTGAATCATGGAAATGGATTATCCTGGTTGCATTCCTAATGGGTCTTTCTATCGGAGTTCACTTGCTCAACATTCTTACTATTCCATCTATGACTTTGATTTATTATTATAAAAAATATAAAACAACCATCAAAGGAACTATCCTAGCATTTGTTTTATCAATTATACTATTAGCAACTGTTATGTATGGTATTATTCCTGGTATTGTAAGTCTTTCTGCCAAGTTCGAATTATTCTTTGTCAATTCTTTGGGCATGGCATTTAACATGGGAACCATTATTTATTTTTTATTAATAATTGGACTTATAATCTGGGGGCTTTACTATACAAATAAAAAGAAGAAGATTGTTTACAACACGATTATTCTTTGTTTTACCTTCCTGCTAATTGGTTACTCCTCTTTTCTTATACTCGTAATACGTTCAAATGCAAACACCCCTATTAACGAAAATGCTCCTAAAAATGCGATTAGTTTGCTGGCCTATCTGAACCGAGAACAGTATGGCGAAAGCCCCCTGATAAGCGGACAATACTATAATGCTCCCGTAACATCTTACAAAGATGGTAGCCCACTTTATGAGCGCAATGATTCTTTGAAAAAATATGTTGTTATAGACGATAGAAAGGGTTCCATTCCGGTTTATGATTCCCGTTTTACAACGTTTTTTCCCCGTATGTACGACCCGCAACAAGATCATGTCGATGCTTACAAAACATGGGCTGGAATAGATAACGAAGCCATAGATTGCATTCCTATTCAAGTTAATTCGCGTGAGGGTGAACCTAAAACATTGTATAAGCCCACTTTTGCTCAAAATTTAAAATACTTTTTTAATTATCAAATTGGATTTATGTACCTCCGTTATTTTATGTGGAATTTTGTAGGCCGGCAAAACGATATAGAGGGAAATGGTAATCCTTTAGAAGGAAACTGGATAAGCGGTATTGACTTTATTGACCAGTGGCGATTGGGCTGTTCGCAGGAGAATCTGCCTGAAGTATATAAAAATAAAGGTACCAACAAATTATATTTTTTACCATTAATACTGGGGCTTATCGGATTTTTCTTTCATCTGAAAAAAACATATAAAGACAATATAGTTATTATCCTGTTATTTATTATGACCGGTTTTGCAATTGTTGTATACTTAAATCAATACCCCAATCAACCGCGTGAAAGAGATTATGCTTATGCTGCTTCGTTCTATGCATTTGCAATCTGGATTGGGCTTGGTGTACTCGCTTTGATTGATTATGTGGGCAAACGTATTAAACAATTTAATGCAACCATTCCCATTATATTAGTTTGCACACTATGTGTGCCGGTATTAATGGCTGCTCAGGAGTGGGATGATCACGATAGAAGCACCAGAACCACCTGTGTTGATTTTGCATCGAACTATCTGAATTCGTGTGCGCCTAATGCCATACTTTTTACCAATGGCGATAACGACACTTTCCCATTATGGTATGCACAAGAAGTAGAGGGAATTCGTACAGATGTTAGGGTATGTAATTTGAGTTTGTTCAATACTGATTGGTACATCGACCAAATGAAACGAAAAGCATACAACTCTGATGCCATGCCCATGACAATGACACGGAAGCAATATCATCAGGGTTCCCGCGAGATGGTTTACTTTATCGAAAACGAAAATCTGAAAGGGTACACTAATCTAAAAGATTTGATCGATTTTGTTGCAAGCGATAATCCCGATACCAAATTTGCAACTGATAAAATGTTACTGGATTATTTTCCAACCAAGAACTTTAGACTACCAGTAGAAAAAGCACCTGTTTTAAGCAACGGTGGCGTTCCGGCAAAATTCAGAGATTCAATTGTGGATGCAATCGAATGGAAAATGAAACCAAATGTAATTGGTAAAAATCATTTAATGGTACTTGATTTTCTGGCTACCAACAAATGGAAACGACCGGTATATTTTGCTGTAACAACCGGAGGCGAAAACTATCTTGGTTTAGACAGGTACTTTCAACTCGAAGGTTTAGCTTACCGATTAATGCCATTCAAATGTGATGATAGTGATGGCCAGACAGGAATGGTTAATACGGCCGTTATGTATGACAATATGATGAACAAATTCAAATGGGGTAAAATTAACACCAATCCTTCAATTTATCTGGACGAAACAAACATGAATATGACCACAAATTTCCGTAGTAATTTTGTTCGACTTGCTGAAGCGCTTGTTGCTGAAGGTAAAAAAGATTCGGCTATAAAAGTCCTTGACAGATGTTTAGAAGTTCTTCCTGAAAAAGTGGTTCCCTATAATGTTGTTATGTTATTTGTTTCAGAAGCCTATTACAAAGCCGGTGCAATGGACAAAGGAAACAAGGTTGCTTCCCGGTTAATTGAATTATTTGATCAAAAACTTGCCTACTTATTTTCATGTAAAGATTATATTGGAGCTGTAGCGGATAAAGGAGCAAGAGGTGGATCCATGATTGCTAATGAAAAAGAACAGGGAATGGCCGTAATGCAACGATTTGTTCAATCAGGGACATTCTTTAAACAAGATGCCATTGCTAAAAAAGCACAAGCTGTTGTTGCAAAATACGAAAGCATGATGCCGCAACGTCCGCAACAACAAAGACAGTAAGCGGGTTTCTTTTGAATAGCACTTAGTGAATGTATTTTGTAAAATCGCCATACCTGCTGAAGTCTTTTTCTAAAAGGAATATTACCTGGAATATTCAAACTTCCGAGAAAAATATTTACCTCACTTTTGATGATGGGCCCATACCGGAGATTACTCCATGGGTAATACAAATGCTTGAGCAATACAAAGCAAAAGCAACATTCTTTTGTGTGGGAGAAAATGTAAAAAAAAATCCTGACATTTTTAATGAGATTATTCAGGCCGGTCACACAATAGGAAATCATTCTTATAATCATTTATCCGGGTGGAAATATTTATCAAAAAACTACCTGGAAAATATTGGTAAATGCGAAAACCAATTTGGCTCAAGACTATTTCGCCCACCCTACGGCAAAATTACACCTACTCAAATTTTCAAACTCCGCTATCGGAAATACACTATTGTTTTATGGTCAGTGTTAAGCGGAGATTTTGACAACAAAATCACACCCGAAAAGTGTCTGCAAAATGTGATTGATAATACGCGCAAAGGTTCTATTGTTGTTTTTCACGACAATATAAAAGCAAAAGAAAACCTTTATTTCACGCTACCCAAATTTTTAGAATTCTATGCGAATAATGGATACGTGTTTAAAGCGTTAACAAAGGAAGTTTGCGGAATTAAAGGAATTTCCTAGTTAAAACTTTACAACTTTTCTAAGTAAATAGCCATTACCAACAAGTGCCTTAATAAAGTAAGTACCTTCAGCATACTTAGAAAGATCGATGGTCAATGTTGGATTATTTAGTGGAATGTTGGATTCAACTATGGTTGATTTACCACTAATATCCATAATTTCGATTTGTTTTATTTGTAGGTTTTTATAATTAACAAACACTTTATCATATGTAGGATTTGGACTAACAGAAAAATTATTCTCAACTTCCGGTTCTTTGATATCAACAGTAAGTACATTGTTAGAAGAACAAATATGTAATTCAGGATCAAATAAAACAGTAGTGGCATTGAAACCGGGATTGCAGTTAAACACCTGTCCGGAAGATGTGTTATTAAAAACAATGGTTGTGTCATTCACACTATCTGAAAACTTAAGAGGGACAGGCATTTCGAAAAAGTTTACAGAAGGATCCGATTGTGTTTGATTGATGGTAATCGTAAAATTATTTCCAGGGTATTTTAAGCATTGTATATCGTAAATAGGAAACCCTTGGCCGGTGTACCAATCATCAAAAAAGCCGGTAAGATTCATTCCACTGGCTGCTTCCATATGTGCCTTGTACTGAGCTGTGCTGGCATAAGCATTAGCAAGTAAAGGATCGTTCAAATAATTTTGCATACCATGGAAAAAGTTACTATCCCCTACTACCCAACGGAGCATATGCAGCAAATAAGCGCCTTTACAATAGGATAGACGCCAATCAAAAATACGGTTTACGTCTGTAGTATCGGTACAAAAAACAGAACCATTCGGTTGACTTATAATTTCGTTTACAGTGCTTGTTTTCCAGTCAGACCAAGTAATTCCACCCAATCCATTTTCATAATTCAAACCTGTTAAATAGGTAGCAAATCCCTCATTGATCCAAATGTTTTCCCAACCACTGCATGTAATATAATCACCAAACCATTGATGGGCTAATTCGTGCGCCATCAACCCGTAATCAAAATTAACCAAAAATGTCATTGTCTGATGCTCCATTCCTCCACCCCAGCCAAATTGTGCATGTCCGTATTTTTCATTTTTAAATGGATAAGGAATAAATTTATTATTATAAAATGTCATGGATGTAATAACACCCGGTGTTTGAGTCTGAGCAACAGCAAGGTCTTCGGGATAAACATAATTCAAAACTTGAATAGAATCGAGACCAATATGGACATAATTGGAATAATAAGAATAGTTTGTAACTGCTATTGCAACAAGGTATGCTGGTATAGCATGACGGTGCTTCCAATGACAAGTTCTGTTCACTCCGTTTATTACATCACTAACTAATACACCATTGCTGCCTGTTCTGTATGCTTGAGGGCAGGTCACTATCACGTCAATGGAATCAATTTTATCTACCAGTGTGTTTTTACATGGCCACCAATCTTTCGCTCCAAATGGTTCGGAAAGTGTCCAAATGACGGGTGTTCCGTTATGCGTATCCTGAATAAATGAGCCAAATCCCGAATAGCCTGGTGCTCCATGATAAATTACCCGTATAGAATCGAGCGTATTGTTGGGTAATGCAGATGGAAGATTAACGGTAAGTGTGTTACTTGATAAGTTATAAACTAAATCAGTTCCATGATATTTTATAGAATCTACGACAAGTCCGCTATACATATCAAATGTAATTTGGGAAACAGATGACTGTGTAGTATTAAAATACGTTGTAACTTTCCCACTAATCCAAAACACACTGGGATCGACCGTCCATTCAAACCTGTTGTATTTTACATCGTAATTCATACCATTAAATGTTTCAATGTTTTTTCCAAACTTGCCTTTGTTTGCATTTTTTTCATAGGTAGCAATTTGTTTGTCTTTCAGATAGGTTGATCGTTGAGCATAAGTCATGATTGAAAAAAGAACGGCTAATAATGTTATGGTAATTTTTTTCATAATCGATAAATTGAATAAAAGATTCTACAACAAAGATAAAACATTATTTTGAATTTTAATTACTCTTTGTTAAATTTAAATCATCAATAACCAAACACTTAAACTATCATGACTTATAAGCCAAAAATTCATGGCTGTTCATTATTTTTTATACTTTTGCTTTTATGAGTGTTGCAGATCATCATTAACACGACTAGCTAAAATGAAAACAGTAACTAAGCAAAAAACATTATTTCATTACTTTTTATTAATTCTTGTAATGGTTTTGGCTGCTTGTGCAAATATTGTAACACCAACCGGTGGGGATAAGGACATAACGCCTCCTGCTGTTGTTATTTCAGAACCCTTGAACAGAACAATTAATTTTACTAGTAGTTCAATAAGAATAAGCTTTAGCGAGTTTGTTAAATTGAGTGATTTTACCAATCAGTTTATCATTTCGCCTTTGATGGATAATCCTCCCGAGATAAAAGAAAAAGGAAAAACAATTGTTCTTACTTTTAAAGATAAATTACTGCCACAAACAACCTATACGCTTTACTTCGGCAAATCTATTGTTGACATTACAGAGGGGAATGCACTAACTAATTATCAGTATGTTTTTTCGACTGGCAATACTATTGATTCACTTACTATCAGAGGAAAAGTAAATAATGCATTTGACCTCAAACCCGAAGCCGGGGTTTTTGTAATGCTTTATGATAAAAATATTGATTCCCTTCCACTCACACAGAAGCCACAATATATCTGCAAAACATCCACCGCTGGTTTGTTCGAATTAAATAATTTGAAAAGCGGAACATACAAAATTTTTGCATTGAAAGACGTAAACGCAAATTATATGTTTGACCTTCCTAACGAAAAGATTGCCTTTTTGCCCGACCTTATTATACCTGAAATACCTATTGTTCCTATAAAAGATACTGTAAAAAAGGATAGTCTTAAGATTGTAAAAGATTCGATAATTCTAAATACTGTTCATCCTCTTTTTCTTTTCGATGAAGCGGATACCGTGCAAAAATTATTGAAATCAAGCATCCCTAAATTAGGTAAATTAACCTTAATTTTTAAACAAGCAGTTAACGATTTTCAATTACGTTCATTACGGCCTGAACCAACAGGCAATTGGTTCAAAACTGAAATGTGCCCCACCAAAGACACGCTGAATTGCTGGTTTTTGCCCGGTAGTTTAGATTCGCTATTTCTTGAAGTCAGTGATAATAATATAGTTTTAGACACATTGAAATTTTCGTTGGTTTCAATTGAAAAACAAAGCAAATCAGGTAAGGGAACATCTGCTGTAAACAAGCTATACTTGGGATGCAACGCAAAAGAAGGTTTTTTATTTGACCTTAATATTCCAATAAAAATCAATTGTTCAAATCCCATAGACTCAATTGATTTCTTAAAAATCAAACTAATGGAAGGCAAGGATACTTTAAAGCCCCTTATTTCTTTTACGAATAATATCAAAAACTATTTCACGATTGATTATAAATGGAAAGAAGAAAAATCATACAAATTATTTATTCCTCCTTCTGTAATGAAGGACATGTTTGACTTCAAGAATGATAGTGTGTCGGTAAAATTTACCACCAAAGCACTCAGAAACTACGGAACAATGTCGTTAAAGATACTGATGCCCGCAGAGGATGCCGGTTACATAATTCAACTGCGCGATGAAAATGATCAATTAGTAAAAGAAAAATATATTGAATCTCTGGAGTCCCTTACTTTTGATTATTTGACTCCCAAAAATTATAAAATTAAATTAATCATTGATTCCAATCACAACAAAAAATGGGATACAGGAAATTATAATCATAAAAAACAAGCCGAGCGGGTTTATTATTATCCTGAACCCATTAATCTAAAAGCAAACTGGGAAATGAATCTTGATTGGAACATTCTTCCATGAGAAATCTTATGTAAATAAAGATTATTATTTCTGAACAGACTTTCTAAAATTAAAACATACATTTGCTTTTCAATTTTACTATCATGGAAATTACACATATTGAACATATAGGCATTGCGGTTAAAAATATAGAAGAGTCCATAAAGTATTACGAAAGTATTTTAGGGTTAAAATGTTATTCTATTGAAGAAATAAAAGATCAAAAAGTGCGAACTGCTTTTTTTATGGTGGGCCAAACAAAAATAGAATTATTAGAATCAACCGACTCCGAAGGACCTATTAGCAAACATATCGAAAAAAAAGGTCAAGGTCTTCATCATATTGCTTTTGCTGTTAAAGACATTAATAAATCATTATCAGAATTAAAGGCTAAAGACATTTCGCTCATTGATGAACAAGCACGACAAGGTGCAGAGGGGTGCATGATTTCTTTCATTCACCCAAAATCATCTGATAACGTTTTAACTGAATTGTGCCAAATTTCAAAGGAATACTAAATCTATTCTTCTTTAAAGAAATTATGAAAAGGCCTCTGTACTATTGATTAAAAAATAATACTTTTGTAAACATACTATCTGCTTTTATGAACTTTAATGAACTCAGTTTTTTTAGCATCTTTATAGCATTTATTCTTGCAATGTTAATGATTGACCTTGGCTTGTTTAATTCAAAGAAAAAAAGTCATATAATCGGTTTCAAGGAATCAGCAATAATGACAGGCATTTGGGTAGTGTTTGCATTATTGTTCTATCTGCTCATTCTTTATCATGGCGACCTTATTCATGGTGTTGATAATAACGAGGAACTCAAGTATTACTCAAAACTTTACGAGCATCCTGTTAAATTCATATCTGATGATTTTGAAACCAACCTAAAAATCTACAATCAGAACTTATCCCTCGAATATATAACGGGTTATTTGATTGAATACGCATTATCAGTTGACAATATTTTTGTAATGATTTTGTTATTCACGGCATTTGGTGTTCATGATAAATATTACCATCGGGTACTGGTTTGGGGTATTTTGGGCGCGATTATTATGCGCTTTTTGTTTATCTTTATCATGGCATCACTCATTCATCGTTTCGAAATTGTTCTTTATCTTTTTGGCGCTTTGCTCATTTTTACCGGCATTAAAATGTATTTGAGTAGAAATAAAGAAGATCATGTAAAAACAGACAACCACCCGGTTGTAAAATTTGCTTCCAAATACTTCGCAGTATTTCCGCGATATGTACAGCATCATTTTTGGGTGAGAAAGAACCATAAGTTGCTGATAACTCCACTTTTTATTGTTTTGTTAGTAATAGAATTTACTGACGTTATTTTTGCCATAGATTCAGTACCTGCCATATTTTCAATTACAAAAGATCCCTTTGTTGTTTTCTTTTCAAATATTTTTGCAATTCTTGGGTTGCGTTCGTTGTTCTTCCTATTGATGAATATTATAAATATCTTTCACTATTTAAAGGTGGGACTTGCCATCCTGCTTACTTTTATAGGACTTAAAATGATTTTTAATTTTTGGTTGAAAGATACTGGTTTTACCACTGCTCACTCATTATACATAATACTATTTATATTATCTATTAGTATTCTTGCTTCCATTCTATTTCCACCTAAAGATAAAGAAACAAACACCATGGGATAATCAAAGCTGATTTTTTGAATTTTAGTTTTCATAAAAATTCATAAATCATCATCCTAACTATTTAAAAATCGAAAATAATTGAGAGTTTTTTATAATTTTGTTTATACTAATTAAATTTTATCCTATGAAAATAAAGCGTTTGGTTTTTTGTATACTTGGTGTTCTATCAATTCAGATTGCAATAGCACAAAGTAAAGCACCTGATTTTAAGTTTAAAGAGTCGCCCCGAACACATAATATGCACATCGTTTCTGATGGTAAGTTCTATTATGCAAATAATGGAGGAAAATCAACAGAGGGAGTAATTCATAAATTTGATTTTAAAGGTAATCTGATAGGAACGTATGACATTTATCTTGACATGCGAGCATTAATGTATAACCAAAAAGATAAACACTTATATGTATGCACCTATGATAAGAAAATCTATAAAATTACTGATTTAGAAAAAGGGTATAAAGAAGAAATTATAAGTGATATGTATGCTAATGAGCAAGCTACTCTTGCCATGAGTTCAAATGGAAAATATATTTACTGTTTAGATAATGGAGTTGTGAATGTGTATAAATTTCCTTCCGGAAAGTTATCTAAATCATTTAACAACATTAGTTCGGGAAGTACTTTACAAACAGGGAGTGCTGCTATTGCAACCGATAACAAATATTTTTATACATGGAATGCAGATTTAGGAATTATTTTTGTTTATAATCTTAAGGGCAAAAAAATAAAATCATACGACATACAAGAAGGTCATTACGGTTTCTCTTTATCAGTTGCAAACGGAATGGTATTTGTTTCGGATGACGGAGATTATAATGAAGGTACATGGTACGGTTACAATTTGTGGAAATAGTTATATGGAATAAAATCGCTCCTACATCTTAAATATCACAATTATCAAATTTTCGAAACAACATTAATTTATTAATAATGAGAGTATCATTGCAGACCAAATTCATTAGGTCATTTTTTATTATCGCATCTGTGCTGTTTTCACAAATGCATTTATATGCACAAGTAGATCACAAAAGCACTGATCAAAAATTTACTTCTTTATTGCAAATAATAGATTTTGCTTATGTGGACACTGTGAATGAGGAAAAACTAACTGAAAAAGCAATAGTTGCAGTATTAAAAGAACTTGACCCTCACTCGGTATATCTTTCAAAAAAAGAAATTAAAGAAGCTAACGAGCCATTGCAAGGTAACTTCGAAGGTATTGGTGTGCAATTTAATTTATTTAAAGACACGATCCTTGTATTATCAGCCATACCCGGAGGTCCATCCGAAAAATTAGGTGTGATGGCAGGAGATAGAATCGTAAAGATAAACGGAGAAGATGCTACCGGTTCAAAAATTACGAATGATTATGTATTAAAAAAATTACGGGGAGATAAAGGAACAAAAGTGAATGTGAGCATATACAGAAAAGGTAAAAAAGAGCTGTTGGAATTTAGCATTACGCGCGATAAAATACCTATCAACAGTATTGATGCAACTTTTATGGCCTCCTCTGATATTGGGTACATTCGTTTAAATCGCTTTGGACAAACCACTATGCAAGAGTTTCATGAGTCTATGAAAACTTTAACTGCTGCAGGAATGAAGAACCTCATACTTGATTTGCGCGATAATGGTGGTGGTTACTTGAACACAGCTATTGACCTTGCAGATGAGTTTTTATCAAATGAGAAACTTATTGTTTATACAGAAGGCATACACAGTCCCAAACAGAGTTATAATGCAACAGTAAAAGGTGGCTTCGAAAAAGGAAAACTAATCATACTTATTAACGAAGGATCGGCTTCAGCCAGTGAAATTGTTTCTGGTGCGGTTCAAGACTGGGACAGAGCACTCATTATTGGCAGACGCTCGTTTGGAAAAGGACTTGTTCAGCGTCCTTACGAACTACCTGATGGCAGCGTGATTCGGCTAACTACTGCCCGCTACCATACCCCTACCGGTCGTTGGATCCAGAAACCATATGACGAGGGAAGTGATAAATATTATAAGGATTTAACTAACCGTTACAAGAACGGAGAGTTTATTCATTCCGACAGTATTCATTTTCCTGATTCATTAAAGTATTACACTCCTGCAAAACGCTTGGTATATGGCGGTGGCGGCATAATGCCTGATTTATTTATCCCATTGGACACAACAAAAATCTCGGATTATTATTCAAAACTTTATAACAAAGGTTTATACAATCAATTTACATTATCAATGATGGACAAAAACAGAAGTAATTATAAAACCAAGTACCCAACTTTTGAAACCTTTAAAAAGAATTTCGTTATTGATGACGATTTTTTAAATCGGTTTTGCGAATATGCTACTAAAGAAGGCGTAAAGAAAGATGATAAAGGATTTGAGCTTTCAAAAGAACTTATATCAAATCAGCTCAAAGTATTGATGGCTCGCAATATGTTTGATTGGAACGCAGCTATTCAAATATCAGTGGAGCATGACGATACTTATAACAAAGCTATAGAAGTTATGAAAGACAATACTTTTAAAAAGTATAAAATTCAGTACTAATAATTGTTTCCGAATACTATTTCCTCGTTCAAAAATAATTTTACAGATTATTTAAGGCAAAGCTTTTTAATTTCGCACAAAAATGTAAATTTGCAGACTTAAAAAAAAGGGCCCATAGCTCAGTCGGTTAGAGTAGTTGACTCATAATCAATTGGTCGCTGGTTCGAGCCCAGCTGGGCCCACTCAAATGGACAGCGGTTAATTTTCAATCGCTGTCATTTTTTATCTCCGTTTTCTCATATCAATCAATAGATGCGCAAGAAAGGGCTTCATTGATATGCAGTGTATGACATTTATTTTCTAAAAAACCAATACTACATCAAAAATCGAACTTATCAAATCCTGCTTTATCTCTAATTCAGCATCAGTGCAAAAACCCGTTCAGGATTGCAAGCCGCTTAATCCCCTCTTTCAGAAACCTTTTATTACTAATTTCAAAAGAACGAAAAATTACAAAGGAGAAAACTATGCAGCAAAGCCGAAGTAATTACCTTATAAAAAATTTATTATTAACTGGAGTAACATAAATTCATACTTTTGTTTAAAATTTAAATAATAAAATTATTATTAACTATTATTTCATATTTATTTTTATCCCAAAATAGCGCATTTTGTTTAAAAGACATACAATTATTAAACTAATTAATCTTCCTTATAAATTAAAAATTGTGAATACATGAATAAAAAAAATTTTGTTATCATTGCCATCATGGCAATTTCTTTTAATTTGCTGTTGATTTTCGGATGTGCCGAAAACACAAAGAATAATGTTGAAAAGACAATTAATAATAGTGATACAATTATAGGTAATGCTATTTGCAAAAAATGTCACAAAAAGATAGACACACTTATTGTATCAGGTTCTCATAAGAATTTAAACTGTGAAACTTGTCATGGTTCTGGTTCTATGCACCGCTCCAGTCCTATGGCGAATAAAATGATTCTGCCTATTAAAAGAACTGACTGTGCTTTGTGCCATTCAGGCAAATCATCTAAGTCCAAAGATGCCAAACAAATTGATACCATTACGCATTTCCCAAATAATAGGTGTATTAAATGTCATGATCCGCACAATACAGGGTTTGGAAGACTGGCAAATAGTACTCCAAATAGCTCGACATGTAGTATCTGTCATTCCAAGGTCAATGCTGTGAGACTAGGAAGCAGTCATAGAACCGTCGAATGTCAATCGTGTCATTTGGGATGGGAGAAACATCTGGTCAATCCAAAAAAAGTTAAACCAACAAAGACAACAACGCGAGAATTTTGCGGTCAATGCCATGGACAGGGTATTGCCTCAGCTACAACTAAAATAAAGCTAATAGACCTGAAAGAACACATGCCGGATATGAAATGTATAGAGTGCCATAAAGCTCATTGTCCGGTAGAATAGAAAAGGGAAAAACCCTATTGTTTTAGGGTTTTGGCTAATTCAGCTAATTGTACTCAAGCTGAATAATCGCGTCAAATCTATTGTTTCATTCGCATCAGAAAATTTGCTCGAGGTAAAAGTTGAGGATAAGCAAAGTGCCATGTGTCTGACAATGCAATAAAACTATTTTCAAGATAAGCAAACTTTATCTAAAAACTGAGTAAAACATATTTTCCTATATTCCCGATTTTGCTTCAAGGTTCGAGTTTTCAAATACAAAAGACAACGAACGTAATAAAATGTTTAAAAATAACGCTTGTCTGATTGTTAATTTTTCAGCAACCGGTTACCAATGAACTTATTTATGAATCTGCAATGTTTAAAAAAAAATTATGTAGGTTTGCAAGAAAATAAAACATCCAACCATGAATAAACTATTTTTTTTAGTCATTTTTATATTCTTGAGCCCAACATTGATGTCGCAACCTATCACCGACACAACATCTACTCCAAAGAAGTCTTCAAAAAGCAAAGGAGATCGGGTTGTTATAGATGTTTTTACAGATTTTTGGTCAGGCGATCCATCAAATATTAAAGTAAAAAAGGTAAATTTAGCAACGAATGTAAAATTGCTAAAAGATATTCCACTTGCTAAAGGGCCTTTTAGCCTTGCTTTTGGAATCGGTTTCGATGCACATAATTTTAAAAGTAATGGCTCGCTGACAGTTGACACTGCCGGAAAATCAGTTTTTATTCCTTTACCGGACACGTTATTTGGAGGAACTATAGTAGATTATAAAAAGAATAAATTAACGGTTGCTTATCTGGATTTTCCAGTTGAGTTAAGGTTCAGAACAAAAAACGAAACCGGAAATAAATTTAAATTTTCGATTGGTTTTCAACCCGGTTTTTTAATGAATAAACACACTAAATATGTTGGAACTGACCTTTGGGATGGAACGGGAAAAAAGATAAAAAGAAAAGTACACGATCTTAGCAATATCGAAAAATACAGATATGGTATTACTGCAAGAATAGGGTATGGTATGTATAACTTTATGTTTTATTATTCTCTTACAAATGTTTTTAAAAAAGACAAAGGGCCCGAACTTGCACCAATGTCTATAGGTATTACACTAACACCCATCAACTAAATCAGAAGATTAAGAAAATCCCTGACATAACAACAAGACCAACAAAAAAGCCAAAGTACACTTGTGATTGCGTATGAGCTTCCAACTTTAAACGGGCGTAGGAAACTAATCCGGCAGCCATAATCAAACATGCTATCATTAAACGCATATCATTATCGAACTGCATCGACAAGCAAATCATGCAACCAATCATCCCTCCCATAGCAACTGTGTGAATACTGATTTTCCACCAAAAATTTATCAACAATACCAGTGCAATTAAAAAAGTTGATCCCAATACAAATTGCTGAAACATTGCCGGAAGTTTGACTTGATGCAACATATAATAGGTTGAGTAATAAAAAATAGTAGCCATGAGTAATGGAAGAACACGTTCTTCGCGCGTTTCCATTTCAAATGTTTTTACCATTCCTCGATGCTTTAATAAAAGAATCAACAGCACCGGAAAAGCACAAGACATTACAAAAACTGATCCGAGTACAATCAGTTTCCCATGCATGGTAAGCATTAAATTAAATATTGTCTTAAAGGAAAACATGAAAAAAAAGGTATAGGTAGTAATCAACAATGGATGAAACACAAGAGAAATTATTTGTGCTATGCGTTTCTCCATTACAATTCTTTTCTTAATCTTGCTACAGGAATTCCGAGCTGTTCGCGGTATTTGGCAATCGTTCTGCGGGCAATATTGTACTTTTTTTCTTTTAAAATTTTCATCAGTTCATCATCAGTTAACGGTTTCTTTTTGCTTTCGCTATTGATGCAATCCTGCAAAATCCGTTTCACTTCAATAGTTGAAACCTCTTCTCCACTATCAGTAGAAAGTGATTCTGAAAAAAACTTTTTAATTAAAAATGTGCCATACGGTGTTTGTACATATTTACTGTTCGACACACGCGAAATGGTTGAAATATCCAAACCCACTTTTTCCGAAATGTCTTTCAGAATCATTGGCTTTATAAGAGTTTCATCGCCTTTTAAAAAGTATTCTTTTTGATAATTCATGATAGCTTCCATTGTTAAAAGCATGGTTGCTTGTCTTTGCAATATCGCTTCAATAAACCATTGAGCCGAATCAACTTTTTGTTTTACAAAAGATAATGCTTCCGTTTTTTGTTTGTCTTTTTTACTCTTTGAATAATCCTGAAGCATTTCAAGGTATAATTTACTAATCCTAAGATCAGGTGCATTGCGTGAGTTAAGTGTTAATTCCAATTCACCATCGTTAATATTGATTGTAAAATCAGGTATTATATACTGAACTATTTTGGCCGATTCGCTTTGAGTATTGCCCGGTTTTGGATTTAATAATAATATTTCAGCTATGGCTCTTTTTAATTGCTCTTCGCTAAGTTCTGTTTTTTTTAAAATTTTATCGTAATGTTTTTTTGTAAATTCATCAAAGCAGTTTGTTAAAATCAAGACTGCGCTTTTTATATCAATATTATTATTGTCTTTGCGTTTAAGCTGCAATAAAAGGCATTCTCGAAGGTTACGGGCACCAATACCGGGTGGATCAAACTCTTGAATAATTTGTAAAAGTGTATTAAGCTCTTCGACTGTAGTGGTAATATTTTGAGAAAAAGCAAGGTCGTCAACCATAGCTTCAATATCTCTTTCCAAATAACCGGAATCGTCAAAGTTGCCAATGATGTGCGATGCAATCAAATTTTGTCGTGCATCCATCACATGTAAACCAAGTTGCTGCTGCAAAAGTTCATGAAAAGTAACCCCTACTGAAAATGGGATTTCCTTTTTACCGGTTTCATCATCAGGACTAGTATTATTTACGGAAAGCTTGTAGGCAGGTGTTTCGTCATCCTCAATATAGTCATCAAGACTAAACTCGTCTTCGTCTTTGTCTTTTGCACTTACCTCTTCACTATCATCATCAGTAGTAGTATCAAACTCATCTTCTTCCTGTTCATTTTCCTCTTCATCAACACCTTCTTCGAGAGCAGGATTTTCTTCAATTTCTTGCTTAATTCTTTGCTCAAGGGCAATAGCAGGAATCTGCAAAAGCTTCATCAGTTGAATTTGCTGAGGTGATAACTTCTGCAACATTTTCTGTTGCATTTTCTGATTAAGCATTGACATGATTCTGTTTTTTTATGGTGCAATATACATATAAAAGCAAGCTGTATGCAAGTTTTTTGTTCATTAATTTAAAATTCGGCATTCAGTGGTGTTCTAGGAAAAGGAATCACATCGCGAATATTACTCATACCTGTAACAAAGAGAATTAATCGTTCGAAACCAAGGCCAAAACCTGCGTGTGGGGCTGTCCCGTATTTTCGTGTTTCGAGGTACCACCACAAATCTTGCTCGTTGATTTCCATTTCCTTAATGCGATTATAAAGTTTTTCATAATTTTCTTCGCGCTGAGAGCCACCTATAATTTCTCCTATTTGCGGAAACAAAACATCCATTGCTCTTACAGTTTTTCCATCTTCATTTTGTTTCATGTAAAATGCTTTTATCTGCTTTGGATAATCAGTAAGAATTACAGGTTTAACAAAATGCTTCTCAACAATAAATCGTTCGTGCTCTGCTTGTAAATCACATCCCCAAGAAACAGGAAATTCAAATTTCTGTCCACTACTCATTAAAATATTTACAGCTTCTGTGTAGGTCAAACGAACAAAATCATTATCAATAATAGTATGTAGGCGTTCAATTAATTGATTGTCGTACATTTTATTCAAAAATTCCAAATCATCCTTACAAGTTTCAAGGGCATATTTTATAAGTGATTTCAGAAAATCTTCCGCAAGATTCATGTTATCGATGATATCATAAAAGGCCATCTCCGGCTCTATCATCCAAAACTCCGAAAGATGACGGGTAGTATTCGAATTTTCAGCACGGAATGTAGGGCCAAAAGTATAGACTTTTGAAAGTGCCATTGCGCCCAACTCTGCTTCAAGCTGTCCTGAAACAGTGAGGTTGGTTGACTTTCCAAAAAAATCCTGCTCATAATCAATTTCACCGGTTACGGTTTTAGGTAAATTATTTAGGTCAAGTGTTGTTACCCTAAACATAGCTCCTGCACCTTCGGCATCTGAGCCGGTGATAACGGGTGTATGCAAATAGAAAAAGCCGTGATCATTAAAATATTTATGAATAGCAAATGCCATTGCATGGCGGATACGCAATACAGCGCCAAACGTATTTGTACGTGGTCGAAGATGGGCTATTTCTCGCAAAAATTCAAGCGAGTGGCCTTTCTTTTGAAGAGGATATTTATCGGGATCTGCTGAACCATAAACTTCTATTTCCTTGGCCTGAATTTCAACGCTTTGCCCTGAGCCAACTGATTCAACTAATTTGCCATTTACTGATAAACATGCACCGGTAGAAATTAACTTCAGCATTTCAGCATCAAAGGATTCTACATCAACAACTATTTGAATAGTATGAATAATAGAGCCATCGTTGAGTGCAATAAAAGCAACATTTTTATTTCCTCTTTTTGTACGAACCCATCCTTTAACGTTTACCATTCCTTCACACGGCTTCATCAAAAGCAAATCCTTGATTCGTGTATTTTTAATCGTTTCCATATCTTAAAAATTTTTGCAAAAGAACGAAAAAATAAGCAGTTGATAAAATCAAAAACTCATAATTGATTTCCTCTTAATCTATTTCTGATTAATCATTCGCACGTAATTGCTGATTGACCGATCGTAGGTTGCTTCATAAGCATCGTTAAAATAGCAAGC
>Ga0172375_10000395_pt1 | contig 70656 bp, 66 predicted proteins | sample LakKiv1m_FD_114537 | JGI IMG/M metagenome (GOLD analysis project Ga0172375, IMG submission 114537) | Freshwater microbial communities from Kabuno Bay, South-Kivu, Congo - kab_092012_11.1m | ecosystem: Environmental > Aquatic > Freshwater > Lake | place: Democratic Republic of the Congo... | reverse complement strand
TTGGGTTCAGTGGCGATTATGAAGAGATAAATATTACAAATTGAGTAAGCAAAAACGCTTTACGAAGTCTCATCATCAGCCGTTATTTTGAAAAACAAGGGGTTTTCTGTCAGGCACTATATAAGCTTCTCAAAACACACTGCTGTACCGGATTACATCTCTCTGTCATTCTTCTCCCGACTTGTCGGGAGAAGAATCCAGAACTCCTTGATTTAAAACAAGATGGATTCTTTCCCGACATTAATCGGGACTAAAGCATGAGTGCGCTTCGCTCCATTCAGAATGACAGAGCTATTTTGCGGCTTTCCTTGATAGCTATTGTTGCCGGTAAAATGATAAAATGCAAAATAAATGAAGCATTTGTCAATGTATTTTGTATAGTTTAGCTATACTTATCTTATTCCCGATAGTCCCTGAAGCAATTCAAACTATCGGGTTTCGTTTTTTATACACGCCCCATTTTCCATCTCGCGCACTGCGCTCCACCAATCCCGATTTCAAAGGAAAAATCCCATAAAACCTGCCGAGTCAGAGCCTCTCACCGCGCCTTGTGCCGCGCAATCGCTTCCAGAAATGGCGTGGCGTAGCGGGCGAGTTTTACTTCGCCTATGCCGGTGATGGCGAGCATCTCTTCGGGGGTTAAGGGCTGGATGTAGCTCAGTTCGGCGAGAGTTTTATCTGAAAAGACCTGATAGGGCGGGATACCCTGCTCGTCGGCAAGGCGCTTGCGCAACTGTCGAAGCGTCTCAAACAGCCGTTTTCCATCAGGAGAGAGGCTCTCCAGAGTACTCCACTTGCCTGAAGCCGGAACAGGAGAAACCGGTTGCTTTTTCTCTTTGACCCGCACCAGCTCGACCTTTTCCTCGCCCCGGAGAATTCTCGCGCCGGCTTCGAGCAGGTAGAGCATCGGATACAGCCCCTCGGAGCGGCCAACGGCTTTGCGGGCGATGAGGTCGTCGATGAGGCGTCGCCAGAACTTCTTGTCGTGCTCCTTGCCGATGCCGTACACCTTCAGCCGGTCGTGGCCGAAATCCCTGATCTTCTGGTTTTTGCTGCCGACGAGAATGTCGATCAGGTGCGCCGCGCCGAAGCGCGAGTCGGTGCGGATTATGGTGGAGAGCAGCATCTGCGCCTCACGGGTAAAGTCGGTCAGTTCGTGCAGGCCGAGGCATACGTCGCACGAGGCGCAGTTGTCGCGGGGATAGGTTTCGCCGAAGTAGTCGAGCAGCATCCGGCGGCGGCAGGCGGTAGCAGACGCGAACGACACCACTTTCGACAGCGATCCGAGTGCCCGCTGCCGCTCCTCTTCGTCCGTCATCGCATCGATGAAGAAGCGCACTTTCGGTATGTCGGCGTGCGAAAAGAGCAGAATGCAGCGGGCCGCCTCGCCGTCGCGCCCGGCGCGTCCGGTCTCCTGGTAGTAGCTCTCGATGCTCTTGGGCAGGTCGGCATGGATGACGAAGCGCACGTTGGACTTGTCGATCCCCATGCCGAACGCCACGGTCGCCACGATGACCTCGACCTCGTCGCGGATGAACGCCTCCTGATTGTTGTGCCGCTCCCTATCATCGAGACCGGCGTGGTAGGGCAAGGCGCGGAATCCGCGCTTTTGCAGCATCGCCGCCGTATCGTTGACACTTTTGCGGCTTGTGCGGTAAACGATGCCCGACTGCCCGGCGAATCCCTTCAGAATCGATATGAGCTGCCCCTCCCCGGCCTCCTTGAAGCGCACCTCGTAGGTTAGGTTCGGACGGTCGAACGATGCCCGCAGTACGAACGGGTCGCGCAAGGCAAGCTTGCCGACGATGTCTCGCTGCACCCGCTCTGTCGCGGTGGCGGTGAATGCGGCGACGGCAATATCCGGGAACAGCTCAACGATGGAAGAGAGTGAGAGATAGTCAGGACGGAAATCGTGCCCCCACTCGGAGATGCAGTGCGCCTCATCGATCACCGCCATGCTGATACGGCTGCGATGGAGCAAATCACGGAAGTGGTCGAGGGCGAAGCGTTCGGGGGCGACGTAAAGCAGGTCGAGCGAGCCGGAAAGCAACGCTCGCTGCACATCGGACTGTTCAGAGGAATCGAGAGAACTGTTCAGGAAGGCCGCACGGATGCCATTGGCGCGCGCTCCGTCAACCTGATCCTTCATGAGGGAAATGAGTGGACTGACCACCAGCGCCGTACCAGGCACAAGCACCGCCGGCAGCTGGTAACAGAGCGACTTTCCGCCTCCTGTCGGCATGACAGCAAACACATCCCGACCATCCATCAGAGCCCTTACAATCTCCTCCTGGTGTGGCCTGAACGAGTGAAATCCGAATATCCTGTGCAGAGCGTCCGCAAGAGAAGCTGATCCGGAAGAGTGTAAATGGACGCTCATCTTCAGGAACTCAGGGACGAACCAGGTGCCTTACAGCCGACTCAACCTCATGGCCCCCCTTTTTCGGGGCTTCATCCTGCCGGTCTGATGAAGGCGCCGATTCTATCGGAGCAAGAAGCTCCGGCAGAATCGTGATCTCCACTCCCTGCATGATGCTTTCGAAAAAGACCACCAGCCGCTCTTCACGCCCCTCTTTCCTGACGACACCTTCAAGATCCTTGAAAGGCCCGGCCAGCACCCGAACCTTTCTGCCGATCGGAATGGAGACAACCGCCTCGCCTATCGCATCAGGCTCATGAGTAAGGCGCTTCAGCCACTCGATGTCTCTTTCGGTAATCACCGAAGGCACCTTGCCGATACCGATGAACTTCACCACCCCGTCGGTTTCGAGCACCTTCACATGTTCTTTGTGATAGTTGATCTTCACAAAAACATAACCTCTTATCAGCGGCTCTTCGACCTTCTTTTTCCTGTCACTCCACTGCCGGATCGTCTCCAGCAGAGGAACAAAACTTGTCAGTCCCTTTTCAATCAGATGCTTGTACACCTTTTTCTCGTATCGGGACCGAACATAGACGGCATACCATAATACGTTTTCTGTAAACTCCTTTGGCATCGTAAACAGGTCAAATGATTGCATACGGCCAGGATATAAAAGCACTGAAACAGCTTTTCATCTTGTCCTTATCATGCAAAAGAATACGCAGGTAACACTAACTTGTTAATATAATAAACTTTATAACTTTCAGCCGGCCATCACCGATGAAAAAATCCGTTTAACCGATAAAGCAGAAGTATAGATCTGCCAAGGCCGGCCCTCATTTACCATCCATTACAGTTACAGAAGGCTTTCCATGAACCGATATTATTATACGGATATATTACATTACCTGAATCGAAATCTTCTTTTCTTTTCCGACCCAGGACGTGGCGATCCATCCCTATGGTGCACCGTGTTCAAGGTCAGTGTGCGGTATCGTACCGGATACGGGTGGTTTGCAATGACGGGAGACAGTTTCAACTTCGTTTACGATGGAGATTTCGACTGGAATAGTGTGATTTTCCGTTCGTATTCGGCAAGAACGGGAATATCGGCCTCCGGAAAATCGTATTTGTGCGCTTCATCGATACCGATCCATTGAAGCTCCTCGTGCTCACCGGCATTCGGTTCGCCACCGGCAAGACTGCAACGCCATGCGATCAGTCGAAGTGAACGATCAGGGTAAGTGTGCTCAACCGGAGTCAGACGATCAATGATATCAACTTCCACCTGTAGCTCCTCACGAAGCTCCCGGCGAAGGGCAGAGATTTCATCCTCGCCGGGCTCCACCTTGCCACCCGGAAATTCCCACTTCTTTGCCAGATGACGTCCTTCAGGCCTCCTGGCTATCAGAAACTTTCCATCACGCTCGATGATGGCGCAAACAACTTCGCCGATAAACAATGGAAGAGAATTGATAATGGACAATTGAAATAAAAAAAGGCAAGCCCTCATACTGACGGACCTGCCTGAATTGTTGTACTGGTGGAGATGGCGGGACTTGAACCCGCGTCCAGAACACTGCTCGATGCAGTCACCACACTCATCTCCGGTGATTGGGTTTTCGTGGTCCGATTACACCGCCGGCAGCGTTCGTCCCCTTATCCCGAATCAGTACCCGTATGCCCCATCGGGCATGAACATACGGAGCTTACTTGCGCGAACCCGTAGGCTCAAGCGCGGGTTATGCCATCCGGCGGCTTCAGAGTAAGCGCATTCACCGCAGGACGATGGCGTCTGAGTTAACTTGTGCTAATCAGGCAGCCATTGCATACGAATAATCGTCTGCATCTATTGGTACATAGACTTGTTTAACGAGTCCGTCCATGCTGAAACTCGGAGTGCAACGACATCTCACACCTATCCTGTCGATAGCCTGTCATCCCCAGTAAATCAAAGAACCATTGTTCTCAGGAGTAAATAGCATTTTCTCCTGACATAGACAACAACTCATAATGGCGCAGAGTTCCGGGAGATGTATAATTCGGCAGCCATGATGAAAACAAAAGGGCTGACACACAGGTCAGCCCCAACAGACAGATGAAATTGAATGTCTCAGTTCATTCCAGGCAGTTCCGGTGAATTGGCGATATAGCAGTACTCCCCACCTTTGGAGCGGACGCTCCGGCTCCACATCCTCTCGTACTCATCCGTAAATATTACGTGGTTAGAGGCTTCAGCAGTATACCACGAGCCCTCTTCGAACTCCTCCTCGAGCTGCCCGGCGCTCCAGCCTGCATAACCAAGAAAGAAACGTACCTCGGACGGCTTGATAACGCCGGTATTGATAAGGTAGCTGAGCTGCTCCTTGTCTCCACCCCAGAACAGGCCGGGAATGACCTCCTGGGCCCCATCGACAACATCTCCTCTGGAGTGCAGGAAATGCACCGTGTCAACCTGTACCGGACCGCCCATGTGCAACGGCTCGTCGATCTCGTCGAAACCGCTGATGGCTTCACAGACCTTGAACTCCATAGGTTTGTTCAGAATGAAACCTATCGAACCCTCTTCATTGTGCTCGCACATGAGAAGAACGGTTCGCTTGAAATTGGATTCAAGCAGATTGGCCGAGGCCAGCAGGAGCTTGCCGGATTTAAGCTTTTTAAATTCGTTTATCATGCGTCACGTTTTTTGCTGCAACCAGTCAAGAACCTCGGCAGCGTGAGTTTCAGGTTTGACTTTAGGCCAGACCTTCTCTATGGCGCCCTGTTCATCAATCACATAGGTCACCCTGTTTGTACCCATATACTCTTTTCCCATGAATTTTTTCATCCCCCAGACACCGTAAGCTTCGACTATTTTCTTCTCTTCATCGACAAGAAGCCTGAACGGAAGTTCATACTTGTCTGCAAATTTCCGATGGGCTTTCTGCCCGTCGACACTCACGCCAAGCACTTCTGCATCTATCTCTTTAAAGTTAGGGAAATTGTCGCGAAAAGCGCAAGCCTCCCGAGTACAACCCGGTGTGTCATCCTTTGGATAGAAGTAAAGAATGAGCTTTCTTCCTGTGAAGTCCCTGAGGGAAACCTCATGACCATCCTGGTCTTTTGCGCAGAAATCCGGGGCCTTCTGGCCAGCCTGCAATAGTGCCATGGCTTACTGTTTATGGTTACAATATCAGTGGGTTACAATATCAGTGCGTTTCTCAGCATCCAGAAATCGTGTCCGATTACAAAAAGTTTCACCGATTTTTCAGATTGTCATAACCACATGGCACACGATCAGAAATTATTTGATCGCTCATCCGGTTTTTGCGCATAAAGAAAAAACGGAAGCGGATGCTTCTGTCCTGAAACAAAACGATACCATCAATTTCCGGTATGAAGCCCTTTGCATTCTGCCCGTTGTGCGCAACCCCTCTGAACAAACAGTTCATCGAGGGTCGCAACCGGATGAGCTGTCCGCAATGCAGCTGGATTCACTACGTCAACCCCCTGCCGGTTGCCGTAGCCTTGACGCTGAATCATAACAACGAACTTCTGGTCATCCGGAGAGCTCATGAACCGGCATTTAATGAATGGGCTTTACCGGGCGGATTTCTTGAAGCCGGTGAGCATCCGGAAGAGGGATGCCTGAGGGAGCTTTTCGAGGAGACTGCACTCGAAGGTTCTGTCGAAGGCCTTATCGGGGTCTATCACCGTGAATCGGAGCTCTACGGTTCATTGGTGGTCGTAGCCTATCGTGTGCTTGCTGCCCATGATCGCATCAATATCAACCACGAGGTATTCGAGGCGGGCTTTTATTCGCCGGACAATCTTCCCCAGGTGAGGATTCCGCTGCACCGACAGATCATCGAAGAGAGTTGCTGGCCCTGACCGCTATGCGGGGGGGTTGCTGCTCAGGATTGAACAGAAGGTGGTGGCACCACGCCCCCCTGAAGCTGATAGGCCCTGAGATCAAACCAGGGCAGCACAGCGAAAATATGATCCATGATATCGGCCTGCACAGCTTCATACGCAGCCCAATCCTTTGTTCTGGTGAAGCAATAGACCTCGCACGGCAATCCGAACGCATCCGGTTGCAGATACCTGATCATGATCATCATGTCTCTGTTTATTCTGGAAAGACTGTGCACGTAGGCCTGGAGATAAGCCCGGAAGGTCCCGAGATTGGTGAGGCGACGACCATTGACCGGTGAGGTCTCATCGGCCCCAGTCGTGTGGTTGTAGTTATCAATTTCCTGAAGGCGATCCTGCATGTATGGTTTGAGCAGCTGAACACTCTCCATTTTTTTCATGAGGTTGTCGTCGAGAAAACGGATACTGTGCATGTCGATATTGAAGGAGCGCTTGATTCTCCGCCCATCAGACTCCTTCATGCCGCGCCAGTTTTTGAATCCTTCCGATATAAGCGTATATGCCGGCAGCACCACAATACTTTTATCGAAATTCTGTACCGAAACGGTCACAAGTGAAATGTCGATGACATCGCCATCCGCCCCGTATTTCGGCAATTCGATCCAGTCACCGATACGCACAAGGTCGTTGGTGGAGAGCTGGATACCAGCCACGAGCCCAAGTATGGAATCCTTGAAAATGAGCAGCAGCACCGCAGTGAAAGCACCGATGCCACTGATGAGTACGACAGGTGATTTATCGAGAAGCCTTGAAACCGCAATAACCAGACCGATCGTCACTGCAAGCGTCTTGATGACCTGCACGATGCTTTTGACTGGCAGTTTTCTGCCAACAGGATGATCAGAATAGAATTCATACAGCACATCGAGCGATGAGTGCAGAAGCAGAATGACGACGACGGCAAAATAGATAACCAGCATATCCTTCATGATCGGCACCAGTTCAGGATAGAACATCAGGATCGAGCCTGCAAACCGGTATGCCAGCACCGGTGGCACCATTCTGGCAATCCAGTTGAACACGCCATACCGGACAAGAAGATCGTCCAGCCGCGTTGAGGTTTTCGCAGCAAACCGGTCGATGGTGCGCAGTAGTACCTTTTTGAGAACAATCTCAACGATGACGATTAACAACAGAACGGTCAGCGCTGATATCAGCGTGGCCAGCAGCTCAGCAATGGTTTTATCGATTCTTTGGGATTCGAGAAACAGCAGAAAGGAATCAGGCATATCGGGTGGGATTGGATATTCAGCGGTTCAGGGATCAGCATGTTTGTGCACAGGCAGCAAGGTTATGTACAAAAAATTGAGGATTAATCGAAACCGGCAGTACCAGCAGCAGACACGCAGGTCTGCCCCTACAACCTGCCACCTGTTAATCCGGCATTCAAACAGGTGACTTTTTCATCTGTCATTCAAACCCCGTTAAAGTATGCTGCATAAGCTCAGACATCGGTCATGTCTATGCTTGCCGGCTTAACTCCCTTCCAGCATAGCCCACCCAATAATCCCGAACTTCAGCCCGGGAAGAGGGGGGCTTTGTCTCTCCTGCCCCGGCTTAAAAACCGGGGCAATTTGAAGAGGAAGGAAAAGTTGCAGAAGCTGCGGACTCAGGTTCAGGCAAGCGGCAGCGTTACCGTAAAGGTCGAACCGCGGTTTAGTCTGGAACGCACCTCCACTTTGCCTTTGTGTGCAAGCACGATATGCTTGACGATCGACAGTCCGAGCCCGGTACCTCCAAGCTCGCGGGATCGGGCCTTGTCTACACGATAGAAGCGTTCAAAAATCCTGTCCAGATCGGATTGGGGTATGCCGATACCATTGTCTGAGACCTCGATACAGACAGCATTGCCGGTGGAATAAGCGATGATTCTGATTCGTCCGCTGTTGGCCTCGACATATTTTATGGCATTATCGACAAGGTTGCGCATGATGATATCGAAATAGTTTCTGTCTGCCAGCACCGGCGGCATCCCTTCCGGAACGCTCAGTTCCATACGTACCCCTTTGCGGGCCGCTGCCTGCCCGAACAATGCCACTGTTTTTTCAAGCTGCGGCTTCACATCGAGAGGAACGAAAGTGTAGACGATCTTGCCGGATTCGATGCGTGACAGATCGAGCACATCATTGACCAGAGCCGTAAGCTGCTCGCTCTCCTGCAGAATGATGTTCAGGAATGACGTGGCATGTTCAGGGTCGTTGATCGCTCCTTCAAGCAGGGTTTCGGTATAGCCTTTGATGCTTGCCAGAGGGGTGCGCAACTCATGTGAAACGCTTGAAACGAAGTCCCTGCGGGTTCGCTCGAGATTGCGCAGGCGGGTAACATCATTGATGACCAGTACCGTGCCATCGAAAAGCAGGCCTTTCATGACCGGTACAGCTGTAACCTTCAGGACTCGCTTTCCTTTCGAGGTCATTGCGGTAAGCTCTTCGTTGTAGATGCCGCTCTGCCTTGCATGCACACGCTCGAACAGCTCCCTCATCACCTGGTCCTCGATATGAGTGACCGGAATCGAACGTTTCCTGGCCGCCTCGATCATGAACAATTTTGAAGCCGCCGGATTGGCAAGCACGATTTCACCCGAGGCATTGGTCACGATAATAGCCTCCCGGATACTTGAAAGCACCTCCCTGAGCCACTCCTCCTTGCGGGTCAGCCGTACAATCTCTTCCGAAAGATAATTGAACGCCCTTGCCAGCCTGCCGATCTCATCCTCGCGCCTGACGGGAATCTTCACCTCCTTCTCGCCATGCAGAAAGCGGTCGGCGGCATCGGCGATCCTTACAAGCGGTCGTGAAAGAAACACGGCTGACATGGCCCCGGCCGACAGTGCGAGCAGAAGAGCCCAGTAGAGCCCGCCTTCGATACCCTTGTCGATCTGCGCTTCGACACGTGCGATGTCATGCAGCGGTTTGGCCAGCCTGAGCACGGCCCAGGGCGCGGGTTGACCGACCGGCACAGCAATGTAGAGCATGTTTTCACGGACGGAGACGCTGAAGCGTATCGATTCTCCGAAGCCTTTGGCCAGAGCCTCTTTCACCTCCTCACGATTTCGATGGTTTTCCAGTCGGGCAAGTTTTTCCACAGGAACGTAGGAGTCTCCGATAACCCTCCCGTCCAGATCGATCAGGGTCAGACGAACTTTGAGGGCCTTGCCGAAGCGATCAGCCCACTGGTCCGCCTGTGCGCTGTCCCTCCACGCGGTCGGACGACTCTCCAGCATTTCGGCGCCAAGACGGAGCTCATTCACCAAATCAGCGCGAACACTGCTGAACAGCACTTTGCGGAGCTGCCGCCCCTGATAGACATAGCTGAAGGCAAGAGAAAAAAATACGATCAGACCGAAAACAAAACCAAGCCTGAATGAGACCTTAGCCTTCACTGGACTCCTCTCCGTTTTCGTCGAACTTGTAGCCAAGCCCTCGTACTGTCCTGATGAGACGACCTGCATCTCCCAGCTTTTCACGAAGCCGGGTTACATGCGTATCGATGGTTCGGGTATTGATGCTCTTGTCCACATCCCACACATCGCTCAGAAGCACCTCACGGGTCTGCGCCTGTCCCTTGCGCTTCAGGAGAAGAGCCAGCAGCTTGAACTCCATGAGGGTGAGAATGAGCGGGCGACCGTCGAGCGTGGCGGAATGCTTGCCGATATCGATCTCGATTCCTCCGGAACGGAGCACCTCCTGCACATTGCTGCGGTTACGACGGTCACGCTTCAGAATGGCCCGAATTCTGAGGTTCAGCTCCCTCGGGCTGAAGGGTTTGACCACATAATCGTCGATGCCGAGTTCGAAACCGAACACCTTGTCGATCTCCTCTCCTTTGGCCGTCAGCATGACGATGGGCAGATCGCTCCACTGGACATCCTGACGGATACGGCGACAGACCTCAAACCCGTCGATGCCGGGAAGCATGATATCGAGCAGCACCAGGCTGACGGCATGACGCTGCAACTCTTCAAGCGCCTCTTCGCCACTGGCCACATGAATGCAGGCGTAACCGGCCTTTCCAAGGTTGTATTTCAGGAGTCCGGCAAGGTTCCTGTCATCTTCGACAATCAGAATGGAGGGTTCAGGCATTATTGTTTACAATTGCGTTTCGTTCATTCAATTTTCCAGCAAGCCGCCTGATGCCCCTCTTCAAAAGCGATCAGCGGCGGCGGCGCCTGACGGCAGTGATCATCAGCCAGCGGACAGCGCCCGGCAAAACGGCATCCATCCGGCAGACGGGTGGCACTCGGCACATTGCCTTCGATCACGTTCAGGCGCTCCTGCTTCGCGCCGAGCCGCGGAATCGATTTGAGCAACCCCCTGGTATAGGGATGAAGCGGATTTTCGAAAATGTGACGCACCGTTCCGCTCTCGACGATGCGTGAAGCGTACATGACGACGACCTCCTCGCACAGCTCGGCCACGACGCCGAAATCGTGGGTGATGAGCATCACGCTCATGCCCCGCTCGGCGCGAAGACTGCCGATGAGTTCGAGAATCTGCGCCTGCACCGTCACGTCGAGGGCTGTCGTAGGCTCATCGGCAATCAGCAGCTCCGGGCTGCACGAAAGCGCCATCGCAATCATCACCCGCTGCCGCATTCCGCCAGACAGCTCGTGCGGGTAGGAGGCGATGCGCTCCGAAGGGTTCGGAATGCCGACCAGGTTCAACAGTTCGACCGCCTGCCGCCGCGCTTCGGCCCTGCTCACTTCGCGGTGGTTGAGAATCTGCTCCATGATCTGGTCGCCGCAGTTGAAAACCGGATTGAGCGAGCTCATCGGTTCCTGGAAGATCATGGCAATCTCGTTGCCCCGAATCCTGCGCATCTCGGCTTCGCTTGCCTTGACGATGCTACGCCCTTTCCAGAGAATATCGCCTCCGGCAAAGTAGCCCGGCGGCATCGGCACGAGCCGCATGATCGAGAGCGCCGTCACCGACTTGCCGCACCCCGACTCGCCAACGATGCCGATGATCCGGTTCGGCGCGAGCGAAAAGCTCACGCCATCGACAGCCTTGGCGATACCGCTGTCGGTACGGTACCAGGTTTTAAGATCCTTCAGTTCGAGAATATGCTCCATAATCCGATTGCACCGCGCCCGGCCAGCAGCCAGCGACGCCCTTGTTTTACGAAATTAAATGTACGACAGCCGAGGGCGACAATACAGCCCACCACCCCCGCCAAGCCCTAATTTGCACAAATTTCACAAAGTTCACGGGGGGAAAGTTTGGTTGGTGGGGACAAGCACACTCAGGCTGATGCATCAGTCTGAGTGATTGCGATTGGAGGAGAGGCTGTCGATTGGGACTTGTTCAAAAATCAAGTTGCAGCAGAGGTCTTGGATAAATATTTTTCTCTTGCAGGAACTACAGCTTCACATTACTGACTGCAAATAGCAGCGCAACGAAGGAACGGTGCTTTTTTGCTGTCCGAATGTGTGTGATTGTTAGACCAAAAGCTTGAGCTGCTCGATTAATCAATAACAGACTCCCAATCTTCAACCGTACCAATTTCAGTAACTCCTTCGGCAGCACCTGACAAACCTGGAAACAACGTTCCTGCGCTGATATTCATTCTGTGCAACTGCCGGAAAATGCGTTTTTTTGCTTTGCAGGTATCACCAGCTTACGAATAGACATATCTATTTTATGATCTTTGAAAAAACGTTTTTCTTCAGCATCCATGCAGGAATCGTCACTGACAAGATTAAATATTGTTTCTAATTTATTTTTATTCGAAACACTTGTAATAAGAAAAGCACCTTGTTGGGCCGAGAGCCTATCACTAGCCCATTGAGGATTAAGAATCATTGCGACATCGTACTTTCCTGATATAAACGCCTCTAAAAAGTATGAACACGAGGAATTCTTGCATATCACGGGAGTAATCCTCCGGTGAATTAATTGGAAGTGGAAATTTTTTGTCAAGCAGACGATAAAAACCAGATAAATGAAGTTTCTCGTGCCCAATTGCCCAAACTACGGCATCAGTTTCGGATTGCCAGTTTCGTACGGCGAAATACAGGGCAATAAACAGTGATTTAGTTAAATCAACGAGTCTTGCAGGTACGCCATAATGCTGCATGACCGCAAGTCACTCGAGATATGTGTTTGGTAGTGAGCTTGTCGAAAGATGAATGTGAGCTAGTTTCTTAAATTCCCTGTAATACCATTGTTCGCGAAATTTATAGGCTTTCTCCTCACAATATTTAAAGTGGGTTGCCATAGCATGAGCGCGATCCATAGAGGAAAGGATATCATACCTAACATTGCTCATACCTCGGTAATAAAAGCTCTTGGGAAACTCCCTAGTGCAAATATGCATACAATGCTCAGGACTTTCCGAAACGAGCAATCTGTTATGTTCCAAGAGATAACAGTCGATTGAAGTTGTTGTTACTGGATTCATCTTCTTCTATACAGGTCTAACGATGTTTAAAAATATCCGCCTAATCAGTAAAAAGCAGACTTTTCTTTCTGAATAAGACAAGCACAAATATCATAATCACAGACCTTTCCACATGAAAATTTCAACTCTCAGGTAGCAATGCCGATCATCTATCTATCAGCTACTCTTCTCTACAAACTGCCCATTCACATACTTGTGCAGAACGCTTGATACGAACGTTTGGTAGGGAACGCCCTCCTGCATGGCGCGAACTTGCAGCGCCCGCAAATCGCGGGAGGACAGTCGGATATTTATGCGGGTATCCTTCTTGAACGTGGCCTCCGCAACTATACGATGGCGAGCCATTTGCTCATCGGCATCGTGTGGCCGCTTCAGCTTGCCAGCCTCGAAGGCTTCAAGAATTTCCTGTTCTTCTGTGTCAAAGTCACTCATGAGTAGTACCTCGATAGCGTTTTGTTGCTTTGCGGCTCGGAATGATGGTTTTCAGAAAGAGTTCTTCTCCGTTCTCCAAGAAGGGAACGAGGTATGCGTAGCCTTCAACGAGAACAACCGAGATTTTTTGCCCCGGATAGCGCTCCTGGTTCGGATGATCAAAAAAATCGACTTCATTTCCGAGCTGGATATTCAGAACAATTTCCTCGAACGAGATTCCCCGCTCCTTCTTAAGTAGCTCATTCTTCTCTGTATTCCAAGCGTAAGTTTTCATTTCTGAGGCCTTCTGATTCAACATCCATCAAAATCCCAAACCAGCTAAACCATGAGCAAATCTAACGAAGCTTATCGGTTATACCAACACTTTGCCGCGCTCACATCCTGCCAGTTCGCATGGTCATCAACTCATCCCCGGCTTCTGAAAAGCGGCACCGCGAAGCTCTGGCGTATAGATACCATCTACCACCAATACACGCCCCTCTGCCGGTACTCGTAACTCGTCGTAACTGTGATTTCTTCCTGAATAAAAGCTGTTTATTATATTGGTCTTTATACAAATCTGAACAGGTACAGCCCGCCAGCCGACTGAGCGACTTGCGCCTGAGGTGTTCGCTCCACGAACTGCCCCGTGGAGATATGTCTGTTTGTCCGAAATCCGTATAGCTGCCGTTTCATGAAATTTTCCGCCGATCCCACGCCTCAGCTTGCAAGCATTATCAAAAGGCCGGTTGACTTCATCCTCGAAAAGCTGACCGCTTCTGCGCCATATCGCGCCCTATACGAGGCGCTTGCCGCCCCGCCTTCCGATGAGAAGCATCATACTGTCAGCATCTGTGGCGTCAGGGGCTCGCTCGCGCCATTCATCGCAACCGGACTCTACCGTGATTTCAATGCACCGGCAGTACTGTTCTGCAGCATCGAGGAGCAGGAGGTCTATGATAATGACCTTCCGCTGCTGCTTGATGGCCACCCTTTCTGCAACACCGCCGATGAACTCTCTCCTGCCCTCGGCAGGCTCTCGGGCAACGAATCGCTTGTCGTGCTGGCAAGCTTCGGCGATATCGGCACAGGGGTATGCAGTACTGAAACATCCGGAGAACGAGTGTTCCGGCTTTCAACCGGAGATGATGCCGGTTACGATGCCCTGATGGAGTTCCTGAAAAACAACGGCTTCGAAAAGAGGGAGTTCGTCGAGAACGAAGGAGAATACTCGGTACGAGGATCGATTATCGACCTCTTCTGTTACGGAAGCCGGGAACCGGTACGCATCGAGTTTTTCGGAGACACAGTCAGTTCACTCAGAAGCTTCGACACTGACAGTCAGCTCTCTTCGGCATCCATCGACTCGATCGACCTGTTCGGCAACTTTACAAACGAGGAAAAAGGTACCGCAAAACAGGCTGGTATGCTCGATTACCTGCCCGCCTCGACGATCATCATCATTGACGATGCCACAACACTGGCAGGTGACGAGAATCGCGCCCTCCTCGAAGCAGCCCTGCCCCGTTTCAGACACGTTCTGATCCACCGGATCGAAAAACATGGAATTGATTTCGGTGCAGGCGCCCAGGAAAAATTGCAGGGTAATTTCAGGCTTCTTGCCGACCGGATCGGGCAGAAAACCTCGAAAGGGCTGAAAACGCTGTTCGCTTGCAGCTCGCGTCGAGAAATCGAGGAGCTGGCGGAGTTCCTTGCCGAAGAAAAAGGTACCGACCGCACATCGAACCCGCCGGAAGCCTTTGAATGGATACCGGTCACGTTGCACACCGGCTTCGAATACAGCGACCTGTCTGTCTATACCGAATCGGACATCTTCGGCAAGTTCCACACCCGTCACGCCCATCGTCGCCGAAAGGTCAGAGGCATTTCACTCAAGGAGCTGCAAAGGCTGAAAGTTGGCGACTACGTGGTACACGAAGATTACGGAATCGGCATTTTCAGATCTCTTGAAACCATTCAGGTCGGCAATTCCGAGCAGGAGTGCGTGCTGGTTGAATATGAAGGCGGCGACCAGCTCTACGTCAACGTCCAGAACATCAGCCTGCTCTCGAAATACACAGCTTCAGAAGGCTCACTGCCCAGCCTCTCCAGGCTCGGCAGCTCGAAATGGAGCGCCAGGAAGGAGAAGGTGCGCAAGAAGCTGCGCGATATTGCCACCAAACTGATCCGCATCTACGCCGAGCGCAAGATGACCCCCGGTTTCGCCTTCGCGCCCGACTCGATTTTCCAGCGGGAGTTCGAGTCCTCATTCATGTTCGAAGAGACCCCCGACCAGCTCAAGGCGATTCAGGAGGTCAAAAAGGATATGCACTCTCCTTCACCGATGGACAGGCTCATCTGTGGCGACGCAGGATTCGGCAAGACCGAAATCGCCATGCGAGCCGCATTCAAGGCGGTCGAGTCGAAAAAGCAGGTGGCGATTCTGACGCCGACCACGATTCTGACGCATCAGCACGGCGACTCTTTCGCCCGGCGCTTTGCGAACTTTCCGGTCAATATTGCCGTTCTCAGCCGTTTCGTGCCGAAAAAACAGCAGAAAGAGGTGATCGAACGCATCGCCTCGGGAGCAGTCGATATTGTGATCGGCACGCATCGCATGGTCTCTTCGGACGTGATCTTCAAAGACCTGGGGCTGCTCGTCATCGACGAGGAGCAGCACTTCGGCGTGGAGGTCAAGGAGAAGCTCCGCCATCAGTTCCCCGGCGTGGATACCCTCACCATGTCGGCCACGCCGATTCCGCGCACCATGCAGTTCTCGATGCTCGGTGCACGCGACATCTCCATCGTCTCCACGCCACCCAAAAACCGGCAGCCGGTTGAAACGGTCATCACCGAATACGATCCGGGGCTGATCCAGTCAGCCATCCGCCGTGAAATCCAGCGTGAAGGTCAGGTCTTTTTCCTGCATAACCGTATTGCAAGCCTTGAAGAGGTCGAACGCAGCCTCCGGGAACTTGTACCCTACGCCCGTATGGCCACAGCTCACGGACAGTTGCCCGCCCGTGAACTCGAAAACATCATGATGGACTTCATGCAGCAGGAGCTCGACGTGCTCATCTCGACCTCCATCATCGGTTCGGGCCTCGACATCTCAAACGCCAACACCATCATCATCAACCGGGCAGACATGTTCGGCCTCTCGGACCTCTACCAGCTTCGTGGCCGGGTGGGCCGCAGCGAGCGCAAGGCGTACTGCTACCTCGTCACTCCTCCGCTGCACACCCTAAAGCGCGAGGCCATCCAGCGGATAGCTGTCATCGAAAGCTTCACGGAACTCGGCTCCGGCATCAACGTCGCCCTGCGTGACCTTGATATCCGCGGTGCAGGCAACCTGCTCGGCGCAGAACAGTCGGGGTTCATCCACGAAATAGGCTTCGATCTCTATCAGAAAATGATCGAGGAGACCGTAGCGGAACTCAAACTCACCGAATTCAGCCATATCTTCAGCGACAGTGAGAAAGCCGCACTCAAACCCGCCCGACCGTGCGACATGATCTTCTTTTTCGATGCGCTCATTCCTGATTACTACATCACAGCCACCCAGGAGCGCTTTTCCTGTTACGACCGGATATCGAAAGCCGGCAGCGAAGAAACCATCAGGAACATCGCGGGTGAACTCGAAGACCGCTTCGGCCCGCTGCCTGCCGAACTCAGCAATCTGCTGGCCCTTGCCCGCCTTAAAAATCTCGGTTCATCGCTCGGCCTTGAAAAAATCGACCTTCAGCCATCCACCACCACCCTCTTCCTCCCAACTGAGGAAGAGAAGGAGTTCTATGATGGAGAGTTTTTCCGGAAACTGATCGTCTCCCTGCAGGACGGCACGATCAGAGAGTACCACCCGCAGTTCAGGCACGAGAAAAAAATGAAGCTTGTCTTCCGGCATCCCGAAAATGCCGACACCGCCCCCCTCGCCCTCATCGCCCGCTACGAAAAACTGCTGAAAGAGGTGGGGTCTGGGAAAGTTGAGCAATGAATGTCAGAAAATCGTCTTCAACTCTTCCTCCCATCAGTCCCATAAGTCCCATTCGTCCTCTTCTTCAACTCCTCTCATTTTTAACAATTGTTTAGAAACTATTTCCTGAACCGTAAAGGTTATGAACTTTATGAAGAAATTTACTTCATAAACATAAAATCATACGGTCATGAATATCAGTATAAACGACAGAGAGTGTTCAGCCCAGGTTGGAGATAGATTGCTTGATTCAGCTCGTGCCAATCACAGCCATATAGGTTATTTCTGCGGTGGCAATGCCATCTGCCAGACCTGTTACGTCAGGGTACTCGAAGGGCAGGAACTGCTTTCGACGATGAGCGAAGCCGAAAAAGCCATGCTTTCAGACACCCTGATAAAGGAGGGTACCCGGATGGCCTGTCAGACCATCATAGAAAAACCCGGCACCATCAGGATAGTTACAGAGGTTGAAGCGGCCAAACGCATGACCGAATCAAACCCGTTACAGCTTCCTGCCTACATGGGTAAAATGGGTTGGGCATCTGCCGAAAAGTTCACCGATACAATAGCCTTCCAGGCCCGGCGTGAACAGGCCGGTCACCCTGTAGAACCCGCAGAGCTGCTGTACGATGTACTGGGAGCCATAGGCGATGCTGTTAAAATGGTGATCGATGCAATACAGTCGGCATTCGGAATGAACCGTTCTCCGTTAAAACCGGAAGCACCCCGCCCGGTCAGCAACGCCTGCTGCGATGTCACAGCCACAGGAAAAACAACAACTTGTGACAACGGCCATGGCAGAAGTGTCGCTCCTGAAATACTCCAGCTTCATCAGAAAAGCGCAGTAACCTGCAACTGACTCGAGTCTGAAAAAGCCGGCCTGTCCGGCTTTTTCAGATTGGCTCTTTTGTGAGTTCAGCTGAAAGTACTCTTTGAAACCCATCTGACCGGAAGTATATTTCTTCATTGATAATCGGTCAGCCGGAATTTCAGCAAGCAATTGTTCACCAATGTCAACAGAACAGCCATGATTATCTACATCAATGACAGACCTTGTGAAACGAAGGTCGGGGAGTTGCTGCTCAACACAGCGAAAAACAACAAGTCCCACATCGGTTACATCTGCGGTGGCAACGGCATCTGCCAGAGCTGCTTCGTTTATGTGCTTGAAGGAGCCGAATACCTCTCGGGCCCCGGACAGGATGAAAAGGCTTTCATTTCCGACAAACTGCTCCAGGAGGGAGGAAGACTTGCATGCCGCACCACGATCGCCAGGGAGGGTACGATTCGGGTGCTGACGCGCGCCGAACACTTCAGAAGAATCGTGCTTGGCCTGAACATACCGGGCTTCATCACCTATGCACGGACGATCGGCTACAACGTCACAACCATGCTTCCCTCCGGAGCCTCAAGTATCGTCACCAGAGTGCAGGAGGGGCGGCTCAATCCGGTCGATACGCTCGGCAAGATAGCCAGCGGGCTCGGACCGGCCTCACTGCTTGTCTACAACACCTTCATCGAGACATTCCCGTTCATGCAGGCACCTGTCAACCTGGTGAGCGGCGGAGCCAAAGGGGTTCTCGATGCCGCTTCGGGTGCCCTGTGCACGGTAAGCGGAGGTCGGCTTCACCTGCCCGGTTCGACCTGCGAAACCCATGACACGCCACCGTCCGTTATCGAGAGGGTTACCATCAAGGCGAAATGATCCGCAAAAAACCACAGCCCCCGGAGCCGCATGACTGGCCACCGGGGGCACGACGAACGGCGCAGTGCCATTTCAGAAATACTGATGATCTTTACTGACGATGGGCTATTCATCCGATCTTGGAACTATCGAATTCGAACTCGGGGTCAAAACGCTTGAACGCTGGTTGCTCAAGCCGGAAAAAACGATGAGCATCTCCATCGCCATCCCGAAAGAACGAGCCCAGGATGAACGGAGGGTCGCTCTTTCACCGGCTGGAGTACAGATACTGTCCGAGCAGGGCATCAGAGTGGTCATAGAAAGCGATGCCGGTCACTTCTGCAATTTTCATGACCACGATTACGCAGAAGCCGGTGCGACCATAGCCTCCTGTCCTGAAGAGCTTTACCACCAGGCAAACGTCATCGTCAAGGTCTCACCGCCGCAACCGGAAGAGCTGCCCCTTTTAATGCCCGGCCAGATGCTCATTTCAGCCGTTCACCTCGGGACGGTCAGCCGGCAGATGATCAAAACCCTCAGCGACAAAAACATCACGGCCCTTGGGTTTGAATTCATCGAGACCAGGGACGGCGAACTGCCCATTGTCAGAACACTGAGTGAAATCGCCGGCTCGCTGGCAATCCAGACGGCAGCCAAATACCTTGAAACCAGTTACGGCGGAAGCGGCATCCTGCTTGGAGGCATCGCAGGCGTACCTCCCGCCAATGTCACCATCATCGGAGCCGGGACGGTCGGTCTGTTCGCCGCACAGGACGCACTCGGCCTGGGAGCGCAGGTGACCGTTATTGACAAGGAGATCAACAGGCTGAGGCGTTTCGAGGCATTCTTCAACCGCCACCTGGTCACCGCCATCGCCAACGAACACTACATTTCCCAACTTGCCCGCACCTCCGACGTCATGATCGGCGCCCTCAGTCCCAAACAGAAACTGAGCAAGCCGCTGGTGAGCGAGATGGTGGTAAAAACGATGAAGCCCGGTTCTGTGATCATCGACGTTTCAATCGACCAGGGGGCCTGTTTCGGCACCAGCCGTCATACAACGCACACAAACCCGATTTACGTCAAGCATGGCGTAACCCATTACTGCGTGCCGAATATCCCGTCGGCAGTAGCGAAAACCGCCACTTACGCCCTGACAAACACCCTGCTCCCTTTCCTCCAGAAGCTTACAGCTCACCAGACCATTCCTGAAATTCTCTGGAACAGCCACAGCCTCAGAAAAGGCACCTATATCTATAAAGGATACGTCACCAAGAAAATCCTCGCCGAACTGACCGATTATCCTTACAGGGAAATCGACATGCTGCTGGCCACAGCATAGAAGAGGTGAGAAGTGTCAGGTGTCAGGTGGGAGAAGATTCTCAACACCTGACACCTCGTCCACCTATAAATATTCCAGCGCTTTCCCCAGTTTCCGTGCAATGAAAGATGCGCAGGAGACTCCCGAATAGGTCACCGCAATCACTCCCTGCCCGGGGAAGGTGCTGTCACCGGCAGCATAGAGGTTACTGACCGGCGTTCTGTTCTGCGGCTTCAGCAGAATGTTCTGGCCAGGCTTGAGCAGTGGCCCGTAAGAGCCGTCACGCCGATTGAGGTAACGCTCATGGGTCTGGGGCGTTGCCGTGACCATGAGTTCGATGGCATCCTGCAATCCCGGCAGGAGACCTTCAGCCCTTCTGATGACCGACCGGGCGAACTCCTCTTTGGCCTGCCTGTACTCAGCGCTCTGCCTGTCGCAGTGCGCCCACTGCCAGGTCTCTGCGGTCACAAACAGGTGAAGGGCATGTCTGCCTGTAGGCGCGAGCGAAGGATCGAGCACCGTAGGTGCCGAGAAGTAGATCGTACCACCAGGCTGGTCGTATTTCGACCAGTCATCCACGATGATGTGATGCATGTGGAACCCCGGCGGCACAATCGACGCATCGACTCCGAGCCATATCTGGAACCAGCTTGGCGCCTTGATGAAGCGGTCGTCCGGAATCTTCAGGCGCGGATCGTCCACGAGTTTGCTGAAAGTGTCCCACACGGTGGCATTGCTGATTACCGCTCTGGCCCTTACCTCCGAGCCGTCTCTCAACCTGACGCCGACAGCACTCCCGTTCTCGACGATCACACTTGTCACTTCAGTACGGAACCGCACCGAACCGCCGAACTTTCCGATACCTTGCACCAGCGCCGCAGGAATCGCTCCCGAGCCGCCAACAGGATAGTTGATGCCACCATGATGCCTGTCAGCAAGGCAGATGCCCGCATTCACCAGTGGCGTCGAAACAGCGTCCTGCACAGACCATGAGTAGGATTCAAGATCGATGAAGTGCAGCAGCTCCTGGTCGCTGATGTAACGCCGCGCCGTCTTGCCCATCGAAAAAAGAGTCTTGACGCCAAGCGCCGCCGCCTTGAGCGGATGGCGGGCACCGACAACCGCCAGATGCATCACATCTTCGAGCGACCCGGCAGGCAGCGCATTGAGAATCTCATAGACAGATTCAAGCTCATCGTAAAAACGCTGAATCCCCTGCCGTTCATGTGGAAAACGACGGCAAAGCGTTTCGAGAAAGCGGTCACGGTCAAACCAGGCCGGAACATCGAAACCTGCCGGCAGATGGTAGTGTATCTGCACCGGATCTGGCACCGTCTCCACATCAACACCGAGTTTTCGGAAAATCCTCGTATGCAGATTGAGCGTACCCTTTGAATCATCATCGCAGAAACCGTAAAACACCGAAGCCCCTGCATCGAAAGTATATCCAGCCTTGTGAAATGCGGAGCAGCTCCCACCAGGAAAATTGTTCTTTTCAAACACGATGGTTGAAAATCCCCGCTCCTGCAGCAAGGCCGCTGCCGTCAGGCCTCCGATTCCAGCTCCAATGACAATGACATCAACCGTTTCAGTCATCATTCACGCTAATTTATTGAGGTAACAGGTCAGGACGGCAATTCTCCAGGCAACTTTTGCCGTCTGACTCCGGATTCTCTAAAGATATATTTTTATATTGCTTGTAATGAATACCATTATCACAGGCCATCGAATCCGCTGCATTGTTGAGATGATATCCGATCAGTTCATCCGACAGAATAACACCCTATGAAAGAGAAAAAACAGATACTATCAGCACAGGAACAGCTCAAACAACAGGAGTTTCAGCAGGAAGCTGTCGCACATATAAATTCACTCTACAACTACGCTCTGCACCTGACGATGAACCCGGACGACGCGGAAGACCTGGTGCAGGAAACCTACCTGAAGGCTTATAAATTTTTCAGTTCGTTCGAACGGGGAACAAACTGCAAGGCATGGCTGTTTAAAATCCTGAAAAACAACTACATCAACAAATTTCGCAAAAACGCAAGGGAGCCCGGCAAAGTCGATTACGACCTGATCAAGGATTTTTACCACACGATCAAGGACGTTCAGAGCGATACCACTGAGGCCGAGTCAGATTTTTTCCACTCCCTGCTGCATGAAGAGGTTTACCAGGCATTACAGTCACTGCCCGAAGAGTTCAGGGAAGTCATACAGTTGTGTGATATTGAAGGATTCACCTATGAAGAGATTGCCAACATGGTCGAAAGCCCGATCGGAACGGTTAGATCACGTCTGTACAGAGGCAGAAAACTGTTGCGTGAAAAACTCGAAGATTATGCCCGAAAACATGGTTACAACACCGAAGCCGGTGAGTGAACCGTTACCATCACCCAATTTATTTACCTGACTGCCATGAATTGTAACAAAGCGATGGTGCTCATGAGTGCAGCAATCGACGGAGAACTCACTCCGAAAGAAGAAGAAGAGCTTGCACTTCACCTTGCTGAATGTACGGCTTGCAGAGCCGAATTTCAGGACGCCAAAAAAACCAAAATCATCATCAGAGAACGCATGGTTCGCGTCAAGGCGCCCAGAACCCTTGTCGAATCGATTGTTAAGCTGACAACCGTCACCACCTGAGGATTTCCCGTCGATATCGATTGACCGATAACACGCTCCCTCATGACATGAAGGGGGTGTGTTTCTCTTTTTACTTTGATAAATATGATTAAATAACTATATATATACATAGCTTTTTCAACCACAACGTAACAGGCAGGCACAAGAGGTATCAACAAAGCTGACAGATGAGTAAAACGATTACCATATCAGAAGAAGAAATAAAAAAATGGCAATTCAACATGCCGGACGAAATGCTTGACGCCGTATCGAACCGCTTCAAGCTTCTTTCGGAACCGATGCGCCTGAAAATACTGAGAACACTCTGTGAAGGCGAACACACCGTTCAGGAGATCGTAAAGGAGGTCAGTGCAAGCCAGGCGAACATATCAAAGCATCTGGCGCTCATGCATGACAACGGTGTCGTCAACCGCAGAAAAGAGGGGCTCAAGTGCTATTACAGGATATCGGATGACAGTATCGTCTATGCCTGCTTTCTCATCTCGAGAAGCGTTGTTGAAAACCTTCAGGATCGCCTGAGCTGGATTCAGAAGGTGAACACCAACCTTAACCCCTGAAAAATCCAGCTCTTCGGGGCTGCCTGAACTCTTCGGAACTTCCTGCAAAAGGGACTTAAAGGACTTCAGGGACTTAAAGGACAAAAACTAAAGACCATTCTGCCAAACTGCCGGCATGAGTCCTGCTTAACCCCTGACACCTCCTACTCTTCGAAGCTGCCTGCAAAAAGAACTTAAAGGACTTCAGGGACTTAAAGGACAAAAACTAAAGACGATTCTGCCAAACTGCCGGCATGAGTCCTGCTTAGCACCTGACACCTCCTGCTCTTCGAAGCTGCCTGCAAAAAGGACTTTAAGGACTTCAGGGACTTAAAGGACAAAAACTAAAAACGATTCTGCCAAACTGCCTGCATGAGTACTGCTTAGCACCTGACACCTCCTACTCTTCGAAGCTGCCTGCAAAAAGGACTTAAAGGACTTCAGGGACTTAAAGGACAAAAACTAAAGACGATTCTGCCAAACTGCCGACATGAGTCCTGCTTAGCACCTCTTTATCCTATCCGACCTATAAGACCTATAAGACCTATAAGACCTATAAGACCTATTCCCTTCTTCATCCCACCTGCTGTCTGACATAATGCACACACTTTTGTCATATGCGACCCGATACGTGCGTTTTTTTGTCATACCCTGTCTTCGTTGCGATCAAAAACAAGCTTTGGCACGGCTTTTGATGGTCTTGTAACAGAGGCGGTTATAAATCGCCGAACCTATAGAAGACCATAGCAACAAAGCATAAAGGAGACAATCATGTTGATGAAAATAGCAAAAGACCCGATGCGGCTGTTCGATGATATCTGGAGCGGAACGCAGATGCCTGCAGCCCCTTCTTTCAAGGTCGATATTTCAGAGGATGAGCACGCCTTTCACCTCGATGCCGAACTTCCCGGACTTGAAAAAGAGAATATTTCGCTCAACATCGAAGATGATGTGCTGACCATAAAAGCCGAGCGGTCCCAGAAGGAGGAGCAGAAAAAGAAAGATTACCACAGGATTGAGCGCACCTTCGGCTCCTTCTCCAGAAGCTTCAACATCGGCGAACTCATCGACCAGGAGAACATCGGCGCAACTTTCGACAACGGTGTGCTGCATGTAACCCTGCCGAAGATGCAGCCGGTAAAGAAAACCAAAGAGATTTCAATCAGCTGAACCCTTTCCGAACGCCTCCGGACAGAACGGAGGCGTTCGACACATGAAAATCATTTAACAAAAGGAAGTAAAAAATCATGAGTAAAATCATCGGAATCGACCTCGGCACCACCAACTCCTGCGTATCGGTCATGCAGGGTACCCAGCCGACGGTCATAGAAAACTCCGAAGGCAACCGTACGACACCGTCGATGGTCGCCTTCACCAAGACGGGCGAAAGGTTGGTCGGTCAGGCGGCAAAACGCCAGGCTGTAACCAACCCGAAAAACACCATTTTTTCGATCAAGCGATTCATGGGCCGCAAGTATGACGAGGTGCCGAATGAAAAAAAGCTCGCATCGTATGACGTGGTGAACGAAGCTGGCGATGCGAAGGTCAGGATTGGCGACAAGACCTACTCTCCCCAGGAGATATCGGCCATGATCCTTCAGAAAATGAAGCAGACGGCTGAAGACTTTCTCGGGGAAAAGGTGACCGAAGCAGTCATCACTGTACCGGCCTACTTCAACGACGCCCAGCGCCAGGCAACCAAGGATGCAGGCAGAATCGCCGGGCTTGAAGTAAAGCGCATCATCAACGAACCTACTGCTGCCGCGCTTGCCTACGGTCTCGACAAGAAACAGCAGAACGAGAAGGTTGCGGTCTTCGACCTCGGCGGCGGTACCTTCGACATCTCGATTCTCGAACTCGGTGACGGTGTCTTCGAGGTGAAATCAACCGATGGCGACACCCACCTCGGTGGTGACGACTTCGACCAGAAGGTGATCGACTACCTGGCCGACGAGTTCAAAAAGCAGGAGGGGATCGACCTTCGCAAGGATGCCATCGCCCTGCAGCGCCTGAAAGAAGCCGCCGAAAAAGCCAAGGTAGAGCTGTCGTCGCGCACCGACACCGAGATCAACCTCCCCTTCATCACGGCAACCCAGGAAGGGCCGAAGCATCTCGTGATCAACCTGACCCGCGCCAAGTTCGAGGCGATGTGTGCTGACCTGTTCGACAAGCTGCTCGAACCCTGCCGCCGCGCCGTCAAGAACTCCAAACTCGACATGAAGGAGATAGACGAAATCGTGCTGGTCGGCGGTTCGACCCGTATCCCGAAGGTGCAGACTCTCGTGAAGGATTTCTTCGGCAAGGAACCCAACAAGAGCGTCAACCCGGACGAAGTGGTAGCCATCGGTGCAGCCATCCAGGGCGGTGTGCTCAGGGGCGACGTCACCGACGTTCTCCTGCTCGACGTCACTCCGCTGTCGCTCGGCATCGAAACCCTCGGCGGCGTCATGACCAGGCTTATCGAGTCCAACAGCACCATCCCGACGCGCAAGCAGGAGGTCTTCTCGACCGCCGCGGACAACCAGACCTCGGTCGAGGTGCACGTGTTGCAGGGCGAGCGCCCGATGGCCAGTGACAACAAGACCCTCGGCAGGTTCCACCTCGGCGACATTCCGCCGGCACCCCGCGGCATTCCGCAGATTGAGGTCACCTTCGACATCGATGCCAACGGAATCCTGAACGTGTCGGCCAAAGACAAGGCCACCGGCAAGGAGCAGAGCATCAAGATCGAGGCCAGCGGCAAACTCACCGAAGCCGAGATCGAAAAGATGAAGCAGGACGCAAAGGCCCATGCTGCCGAAGACCAGAAGCGCAAGGAGGAGATCGACCTGAAGAACTCGGCCGACGCCCTTATCTTCAGCACCGAAAAGCAGCTCAGCGAGCTTGGCGACAAACTTCCTGCAGACAAGAAAGCGGCCATCAGCAGCGCTCTTGAAAAGCTCAAGGAAGCACACAAGGGTGGCAACGCTGATGCCATCAAACCTGCCATGGACGAGCTGAGCAAGGTCTGGAGCGATGCCGCTTCCGATCTCTACCAGCAGCCCGGAGCAGGCGCCCAGCCCGGCCCGCAGCCTGAGGGCAACGGCCAGCAGTCAGGCAAAGGCGGCGACGGCGGAGCCGTCAACGCCGAATACGAAGTCATCGACGGCGACGACAAGTAAACGCAAAACAGAAACCCTCCATAAAAGCGAAGCCCCGAGTCATTCCGATCGGGGCTTCGCTTTTTCAGCTTTGCGCTGAAGCAGCTCTCAACGCCATTATCAAGTTAAAGCAGTTGTGAATGTCCCCTGTTTTCTCTTTATCAAGTTGAAGCAGTTGTGAATGTCCCCTATTTTCTCTTATCAAGTTAAAGCAGTTGTGAGTGTCCCCTATTTTCTCCCAGCTTTGCGCCGTAGCAGCTCTCAACGCCATGATCAAGTTAAAGCAGTTGTGAATGTCCCGTGTTTTCTCTTATCAAGTTGAAACAGTTGTGAATGTCCCCTATTTTCTCCTAAGTCTTCTCTCTAACACCTATAAGACCTATAAGACTTATACGACCTATAAGACCTATAGTTTTTTTTTACTACCAGGACTTGCTGCAAGCTTCTTGCAATGGCAAAGGGAAAAAACAAAAAGAAGGGGAAAACCGGGAATTTCGTCATAAAAAAAATGTCCCTGCCGGTTTTTCCGGCAGGGACATGAATCATCGCAGTGAGAAAATTGCTGTTCTTCTTAAGGCTCAGGCCTCGACAGCATATTTTCTTCTCAGCATAACGGCACCGATAAGACCGCCAATACCAAGCAGCATTGCAGAGTTCGGCTCGGGTACTGCTAGGACTGTCGGAACCTGCTCAATTCTAAGTGTTCCATTAACTCCAGCGACAGCAACGAGTTGCCCCAAATCACCAGAGATAGAGAAAGTGCCTGTATCACCATTGCCCAGAATCACCTGACTGGCATTCTGAGCTTCCCAATGCGCTGAATATCCATCCCAAACCATAGTACCCATATCTCCTGCCATAGACACAAAAGAGGCGCCGTTGAACGCTACCCATTGGCTTGTATTTGTATCCCAATAAGAGAACGCCCAGTGAAAGTCATTCCAGTCATACCCCGTATTATTGGTAATGTTTTTTGTAATTGTGATAACATCACCTCCTGCATTACCACCCGTATATCTAACCTCTACCACAAAAGGATTTCCATTTGCATCGAAAAGTGCAGGATTATTGGATGAAAATGTAGATGTACCTCCTCCAAAGATTGGATAAGTTCTTGTATAGTTGTAAGTATCGTATGTTACTGGAGTATTCCAACTCTCAGTAATAACTAAAGTCTGAGTATTGGTATTACCTGAAGCGGTCATTGCGTCAGCAATCGGATCAACAGCCGTCATGCTGGTAACAGCATTTGCCTAACCTGTCGGAACGAAGGACAGAGCCAGACCGAGAAGGCCGAGCCCTATGGCGCGCCTTATGCCTGATGAAGAATTTTTTAACGATTTCATTTTTCCCCTCCTGATTATTATTGAAAATGGAAATGCAATTGCTACTACTCAGTACTACTTCCTACAAAATTCCTTGCAAAAAAAATCCCGATACGCAGAATTTAACAGAAAAACAGCCAAAACACAAAGAACTTACTTCAACAGAAAACTCCAATTCTTTTCTCTTCATAATTTTAATAAAAAAACATGATAAAAGCAATGTTTTTAAATCGATCATCAAGATTAAAAATCATTGTCTGAACGTTCCGGATACATACCTTTTAAAGGATTCTGTTATCTGTAATTTAATATATATCATACAACAGGCATCACAGGACAATACCCCTTATTCTGTTGTATTTATTGAACTTAATGCGATATATACACAACTTCATACATATACCTCTCACATATATCACCACCACCGATATTACAGATATTATCGTATCATTTATATAAATATATATATAATAACAACGCCTCACTCATTGACAGTTCATGAATTTTCCGGCTTTGTTTTTCATGATCGTCATAATACACATATCTGTATATGCAACCTATATACACACTGTCGCCTCAAAACTGTCGATTCAGGGAAAACCTGATACCTTTCGCGACAGGTCAATGTTATGAATCCCCTTTTTTATTTGCAGGCCTTTTGTTAACTTAACTTTAATAAAGGTTTCACCACCACGAGGTGCCCAGTCAGCCAATCAAACCGAGCAGAACCATGCAGCCTCAGCTAAGCCGCCCCCAAACCGCAACCAACCAGGTTCGCAAATCTGTTTCCGGCCCGTGGTCGGGAAATGCAGTTCACAAAGCAGAAAAGTATTTCATCACCTCGGCCAAAAGGGATCGGAACGACAGGCTCCAGATCGAGCTTACTCCCGCATCCGGTCGCCGCAAGCTCTCTCCGACCAAAGAGATGATCCGAAAGCTCATCGATGGTGAAATTGAGGTCTACATTCTGACCACCCAGCCGGATATCGCCATCGACCTCGCCCAGAAGGTGCTTGACAATGAAAATCGCTACGTGATCGATTTCGACAAGCGTGGAGTCAGGTGGACGATGAGAGATATCCCTGTCTTTTACCATCAGGGCAAGGGCCTTTGCGTGGAGATCGATCGCCGGGTCTATACACTCAACGAGTTTTTCAAATAAACAGGCTTGTTTCAGCTCCCTCCGAACAAATCTGTACAAGAAAAAGCCACGCGAAAGCATGGCTTTTTCTGTTTCTGCCGTGAAGACCGGGACCGATCTGACCGATAAAACCTCTTCTTCCTGCTCTTTTTCCCCCCGCCTATTTCATCCCGAGACTTTTTTTGGCGAGCTTTGCTTCGGGAGAGGATGGGTAGAGATTGACCACATCCTTGTAGCGTGCTTTTGCATTGGCCTCGTCTCCGATTTTTGAGAAGGAGAGGCCCTGTTTGTAGAGGGCAGCCGGACGTTTTGCGCTTTTGGTGTATCTGGCGATCACAACCTGATATTCGAGTATCGCCTTTTCGTACCACTTTTCGCCAAAATAGCTCTCGGCCACGTAGAACCGGGCATCGGCCACTTTCGGTGATTTGGGATTGCCGGTCATGAATGCATTGAAACTCTCGCGAGCACCGGCATAGTCCTCTTTTTTCATTCGGATCAGCCCCTCGCTGATCAACGCGTCGTCTTCCGCTGAAGCTGCCGGTGGCGTTGAAGGCGGCCCTTTCTTCTGTTCAGCGACTGTCTCCGTGGCGGGTACCGGTACTGACGTTGCCGGAGCAGGCAGCACCTTCAATCCTGCCGGAGTCCTGCCGGAACCCGGAGTGTCAAGACCGAGATATCGCTCAATCCTTGCAATCCGGTTCTCGAGATCATCGGTTTTGCTGACCAGAAGGGAGTCCTCCATGTCAAGTCTTTTCTTTGAACCCTGATAATCGTGCTGCAACTCATTGATGGCCCCACTCAGGGATGCAATCTCTTCCCGGTATTGCGTTATTTCCGAATAGGAACCTGCCGACTGCTGCTTGATCACCTGTGACTCCTGCTTGAGCTGTGAGACCTGTCCCTGTACATAGTTCAGGTCTTTCTGCGTGGCACAGGCTGAAAGCAGCAGCAATGGCATGTATAAAAAGGGGCGGGTTTTCATCATGGATCGGTAATGGGTTCATGAATGACAATACCGGAGACTGTGAAAAACCGCGGCCTCCGGTATGATATGCTTTCGTTTCTGAATCTTATTTGGTGACGAAGTGGCCTCTTCTGTTCTTCGACCATGCCTCTTCGTTATGGCCGGGATCGAAAGGTTTCTCTTCACCGAAGCTGACAACCGAAAGACGATTGCCGCCAACACCAAGGAAAACCAGATAATCCCGTGCAGCCGCAGCACGGCGCTCCCCGAGCGCAATGTTGTATTCATCGGTACCACGCTCGTCGCAATGTCCCTCGATGGTCACGGCAGGCGCCGGATGCTTCTGCATCCAGGTGGCATTCTGTTTCAGCTGCTCCTGCGCCTCGGTGCTCAGTGCGGAACTGTCGAAATCGAAGAAAATATCTCCGATCACAGGCCCGGCAACCGCTTTCTGATCGACGTTTTCCACACTCACTCCTGATCCGCCCCCCGAACCAGGCCCATAACCGGTTCCGGATGTTTCATCAGTCGATACTGCGCTTTTCGAAGAACAACCGGCCAGAATGATCATGGCAGCACCGATAATTCCAGGTATCGTATGTCTCATGGGGTTTGTCTCGTTTCGTTGATTGAATCGAAATAGACCGGAGGGCTCAGCACCCTCCGGACGGTTTTCACTGCAACTCACTTCTCCACAAAATGAACTCTTCTGTTCTTTGACCAGGCGGCCTCGTCATGACCGATGTCGAAAGGCTTTTCTTCACCAAAGCTGACAGTGCTCATACGGGCCGAATCAACACCAAAACTCGACATGGACTCTTTGGTCGCCTGTGCCCTGCGCTCGCCAAGCGCCATGTTGTATTCCGAGGTGCCTCTTTCGTCGCAATGGCCCTCAAGAGTGACGTTCTTGCCTGCATTGGCCGCCATCCACTCCGCATTTTTCCTGAGCTGATCCTGGCTGGCCGGAGTAATGACCGAACGATCGAAATCGAAGAAGATATCACTCATCGGCGCGACCACCGGAGCCGGTAGAGCCGGAGGCGCTTTGGGAGTCGGCTTCACGACGCTTTTGTTGCAGCAGCATGCCCCGAGAAACAGGACTGCCGGCACATACAATACTCTGCTCAATGGTTTGATGTATGACATGTATCCTCCATTTTTACATTTGATAAAAAAATCAGTTTTTCAGTGACCATGACGGCTGCTGCTGTTCGCCATCAATCTGAAGCAGCGGTCTCTGATTGGAGCCATCGGCATTCATGACGAAGAGCTTTCTCGGCCCCTGGCGACTGGATGAAAACACGATCATGCTGCCATCGGGTGACCAGGACGGATATTCGTTATTCCTCGATCCGCTGGTCAGCTGCATCATGCCCGACCCGTCGCTATTGATCATAAATATATTTATTTCACCACTCTTTTGCATTGAGGAGTACAAGATTTTATCGCCTGTTGGCGACCATGCGGGCTGGGTATTGTAGTTTCCGCTGTAGGTGAGCCTCCGGGCGACTCCGCTGGCGATATCCTGGATGAAAATCTGGGGACGGCCTTCACGTGTTGAAACAAAAGCCATTTTTGAACCGTCAGGAGAAAAGGAGGGAGATACATCGATGCCGCGCCCGTTGGTCAGCCGACGTGCAACCGTTCCGTCTGCATTGATGAGATAGATGTCCTGATCACCCTGGTGAGAGAGCGTGGTTGCGCACTGGGCGGTTCCGGGTCGCCATGCCGGACTGATGCTGACCCCCTGCTTTCTGACCGAAACGGTCACATTCCTCGACATATCCCTGATATAAAGGTCAGGTCGCCCGCTCGTATAGTCTGTCCAGGCAAGATACCGTCCATCGTGTGAAACAGCGGGTGTCAGGGAAATGGAGCCGGAACTGGTAAGCTGCCGGATATTCTGCCCGTCGAAATCGCAACGGTAAATCTCCTTGTTTCCGGTGCGGTTCGAAACAAAAACGATGCCGGTGCCGAACACGGAGCGCTTGCCGGTCAGCAGCTCGACCAGATCGGCAGCGAACCTCAGGCCGATCTCACGGAGATTATTTCCCCTGCCTTCGTATTTGCGGGCGAGAAGCACTTTGCCGGTTGCATCCAGTACCTGCATGTCGAGAAGCGGCACCCCCAGTTTCTGCGACATGGTGCCGGCAACAAAAACATCGGCACCGACCGAACTGATGGAACCGAGATTCAGAGTGCCATCCTGGGCATTCCTGATATTGAGGGGAGCCGGCATCAGATTGAACAGGCCGGTGAAATCGAGCGCGCCTTTTATGGTGCCATCGGTGCTTCCGGCCCATGTGGACTCCAGCCGTCCTTTTGAGGCGATCTTGTCGAGAACGATCGATATTCGGCCGGATCCCTCCTTGCTTATGGCGATATACTCGCCAACCTGTTCCGCCCTGAGTGTGATGGGAAGAAAAAGCAGAGCGAGCAGCACAATGACGAGTACAGTGACAGGATTCTTGTTGACTCTCATGTCGAAAGGAATTGAATTTAACGTTTTCTGAACCCCTCTATTCAGCATAACCCCCACACATGACCTCATGCAAAAGGTGCTTCAGGGCTGGATTCTGCAAAAAACAGACTCTTCTGAATATAAATGAAACAACTCAACCAAAACCTGAAAACAATTCCTCACAGGATTCAGCCGAAGGGCGGGCATAAAACCCTCACCGGCATTACTCTTTATCCTATCTGACCTATTCCCACCTTCCCCTTTCTTCACCGTCCTCCGATGCCTTCGGGGGTGAAGACAAAACCTACCCAGATACCTTTTGTGCCGTACTCCCTGGGAAGAGCGGGAAATGGTATCGATTTACCGAGCGCGATCCTGACGGAATTGTTAAGGTATTCGCTGGTTGACTTCCTGTCATAGCGTATCTGGCTGACCGATCCGTCGGGCAGAATCAGAAGGGAAACGTAGACCTCCATGCCCGTGGCGCTTCGTACCATCTGGCTCGAAAAAGACCAGTTGTTCTGGATGATCGAAGCGATTTTAGCCTTGTAAGGATCGAATGCACCACCTCCGCCACTGCCGTAACGTCCGCCGCCGGCACCGGAACCCGAACCTGAAAGTCCGGTTCCCGATCCCTCGGATGCAACTTTTTTCTGAAGGTTAGCCAATGCGTTGCCGATGCCTGACGGCGCAGCACTCCGTGCCGTTTCAGGCTTCCGGCTGGCTGTGCTTTTCTGAAGCTTGTCAAGGGCCGCCTGAAGATTTTTCCGTTCATCTGTCGCGTTCTCCTTTTTCGGAGTTGGCTCAGGTACCCTGACCGGTGTTTTTTCCGGAATTTTCCTGACCGCAACCGGTTCAGGAATCTTTGTTTCAGGTTTTTTTGAAGGTGCGGAATCAGGAACCTTTGAAGCAGCAGGTGCCGGTTCGGAGGGTTTTTCAATAGCTGGCTGAGCTGGAGCCGACAGGCTTGCCGCTCCTCCTGCCGGTCCGGGCAGTCCGGGCATGGATACCAGTGAGACATTGACCACCCTGAGTGGTGGATGCTGCCTTATCCAGAGAAACTGGAAAAACAGCACGGCGGCTATGAGGGCCAGATGACCCGCACCCGCAATGCCAAGCCAGACGTAAAACCGCTTCTGCTCCAGCCTCAGTTCATCCCTGCTCTGCATAAGCTGTCCGCCGGATCAGCGTTCATTGCGATTCGAGACCGCCGGTTCGGTGACCATACCGATTTTTTCCACACCCGCCTCCCTGATGGAGGCCATGACCGACATGACGAAACCGTAGGGCAGCGTCCTGTCCGCCTTGAGATAGACCTCGTCAGCCTTCATCGATTCGAGAATCCCGGGCAGCTGCCCGGCAATCTGCGAGGCATCGAGCTGGTAATCGTTGATCGTGACTTTCCTCGATGCATCGACACTCACGACAAGCCCTCTGGAATCGATCTCCATCCGCTCATGGGTCGTCTGGGGCACATCGACCTTCATGCCGCTGGTCATCATGGGCGCGGTCACCATGAAAATGACAAGCAGCACAAGCATGACGTCAACAAAAGGTGTGACGTTGATCTCGCTCATGAGCCTGGTCTTCTGTCCGGTCATCATTGTCTGGCGTCCCGCTTACTGATTGAGAAATGAATCGACGAAATCGGGCACGAAATCCTCAAGGTCACGTTCGATCTGTCCCACCTGGTGAGTGAAGTAGTTGTATCCCATGACGGCCGGAATCGCAGCAACCAGGCCTGTGGCCGTGGCCACAAGGGCTTCCGAGATACCGGGGGCAACCGCGGCCAGAGAGGCCGATTTCATCAGCCCGATATTCTGGAAAGAGCTCATGATGCCCCATACCGTGCCGAAAAGACCGATAAAAGGTGCGGTATTGCCCACCGTCGCCAGAAATGGCACCAGGCGGGTCAGGCGCTTGCTCTCGGCATTGACCTCCCTTTTGATGGCCAGCACGACCCGCTCCCTCACCTGAAGGCCGGATGTGCGGTCACGCATGGAGCTGTATTCGATATATCCGGCGCGGAATACCCTCGGAAGCGATCCGTTCCGGTAGTTCTCGCTGACCGCAAAGAGCTTGTCTGCGTTATGCAGATCGAAAAACGAGTCGAGAAAATCCTGAGACTCCTTCATCGATCTCCGTACATAACCGAACTTCCAGGCGATGATCGCCCAGGAAATGATTGAAAACACGATCAACACCAACAGCACCATAACCACCACTGGCCCGGATCCTGCAACCATCGAAACGATACCGCCACCTGCATGTTCAGGCATATGCGATTCTCTCTGATAGGTTCATTAAAAAGAGGCCAGATTCTGTACAACCATATAGGCGACAACAGAACCCGATATTGCACACAATGTATTGACCAGATCGTTGTTTACAAAATGATATCCTTTGATCAGGTCGTTGGTGACGCGGCTGCCGTCAGGCGCGATGCTGTGCGTCCGTTCCGTCACTTTCTGCCGGATGGGGTCGTAATACTGCGCCTGTATGGTCGCTCCGAAGAAGCTGTCCACGAGGCTTGCGATAAGACCAGCAATGCCGATGACCAGCAGCGACTGGAAAATGCCGACCCGGTTGATCCACGAAATGTTCAGCAACGCTGCGCTTGAACAGATGAGCAGCGAGCCGATGAAGGAGGCCGAGGTGCCAGGAATGGATACCCCCCCGGAAGTACCTACCGGCACCTCCCTGAAGGTGGTGATCAGACGGGCTTTCGGATTGGGCCACATCGTACCGATCTCGGTTGCCCAGGTATCGGCCTGCACGGCAGCCAGCGTGCCGAGATAGGCAAAAAAGATGTAGGGATCACCGGAGAGCGAGTAGATCGCCATCATGATCCAGGCAACGCCGCCATTGGCATAGACCTGACCTGCGTCACGCTGGGAACCCTTCTCGAAAACCAGGTCGAAGCGGGCCTTGCGCTTGCGACCGAGCTTCGAAAGAACCGAAGAGAGCAGATAAAAGGTCAGAAGCGGCACAGTCCAGACCCAGCCGCCGATACCGAAAATGGTGGTGCCAAGCAGAAAAGTGGCCGTTGCCCCGCTGTTGTTGAGAAACTTGACCTTGATGGAAAAAAGCGCCAGAAGCAGGGCACACAGTCCTCCGATCAGAAATCCCTCCACGGTTGCCATGCGGGTCACTTCGATCACATAAAGCACATAGGAGACCGCCACCGGAATAAAGAGGTTGTCAAGACCGAAAGAGAGGAGCGCTTCGACAGCCGTGACGAGCAGCGCCAGCAGCAGCGCAAGGCTAAGCAGCATCCAGAGCGGCTGCCCGGCAAGGCCGCCGGTAAATGCGGGCTGGAACACCAGCATGGCAACCGACAGGATGAGCAGGCTGGAGACGAACATGGTGACCGACCCTTCGATGCTTTTACGGCTGTGGGTCATATGCTCGATATGGCGGCCACCGGCGGCAGTGCCCACCAGCGCGGCCAGCGAGTCGCCTATACCGAGCACCAGCATAGAGGTCTGGAGAATCCAGACATGCTCGTTCCAGAACACGAGCGCCTGCAGGAAAAAGATTACGGGAAAGAGCACCGGCCCGTAACTGGGCACCAGTTTTTCATCTTCGTTCCTGACCGGCTCGGCGTGCAGCGAAGTCAACAGACCGGAGCGCAGGCTCAGCAGACCTATGATCGCGAACAGCCCCGAGGCGACAAGAGGATAGAAGTTCGAGCTGAAGTACTCCGGAATGAAAAACATGACAACCCCCATGCTCAGGTGGATCACCTTCCTGACAACCAGGGAATTGACCGCGAACTTGCGGGTCAGCAATTCACCAAGCAACAGAAAGAAGCCGACAAGAGTCAGAAGCAGAAAAAAAGAGGGCGTATCCTGCGGAGAGAAAGATTGGATATTCACCATGGCGCTGACATTTTTTAGGTAATGATACGATCATGACAAGAACCCGTTTCAATAAAAATAAGATTTTTAAGTTTTTACACCATTCAATCTTCGAAGAATTTCATGAGCATCGCCCTCATTAAGACGAGCATACAGGGCCTCCCGGGACAAATGGGACCGATCCGACCGATCTGACCGATCCGACCGATCCGACCGATCCGACTGATCCGACTGATCCGACTGATCTGACCGATCCGACCGATCCGACTGATCTGACCGATCCGACTGATCCGACTGATCCGACTGATCCGACCGATCCGACCGATCCGACCTGTTCCCGCCTCCCACTTTCCCCCTGAAAAAGAACGCCCGGGCTCTTGATTTAATAGCCGGGAAAATGTAAATTGCCTCCAGTTTTCCCAATAAACTGGCGCACAACCGATCCATTTGCAATGCCGTTTACGATCAGACATCGCTCCATGACCGCAACTTCAGGGCACAAGAAGGCCGCCCGGCCCGAAGCCCCCGCTGCAAGCAGCTTTACCGCACACCATTCTGCACTCCTCTCCGGTAATATCCTTTCCGTATCGGTACCACTCGTACATGTACGAATTATCGTAGCCTGACCCTCCGTCAGCCCGTTTCCAGGTCCATCGTATTTTCCACGACAATACATCAGACACCAAGGCTTCGGGAAAGGCAGGCCCGGTCTTTTTGTTTTTCAATTGCTAACCATCGTCTTGACCCATGAGATCAGATACCATAAAAAAAGGATTTGAAAAAGCCCCGCACCGCAGCCTGCTCAAGGCGACCGGATGCGTTTCGACAAGAGATGATTTCTCGAAACCGTTCATCGGCATCTGCAACTCCTTCAACGAGCTGATTCCCGGCCATGCCCACCTGCAGGAGCTGGGCCGCATAGCCAAAGAGGCCGTGCGCGAGGCGGGCGGAGTACCGTTCGAGTTCAACACTATCGGGGTGTGCGACGGCATCGCCATGGGCCATGTCGGTATGCGTTACTCGCTCGCCAGCCGTGAGCTGATTGCCGACTCGGTCGAAACGATGGTCGAAGCCCATCGGCTCGACGGCCTGGTCTGCATTCCGAACTGCGACAAGATTACTCCCGGCATGATGATGGGTGCGCTCAGAACAAATGTGCCGGTTGTCTTCGTCTCGGGCGGTCCGATGCGTGCCGGACATACGCCCTCAGGCCAGAAAGTCGATCTGATCTCGGTCTTCGAGGCGGTCGGCAAGTGCAGCACCGGCGAAATCAGCGAGGATGAGCTTCAGACCATCGAGGAGTGCGGATGCCCCGGCTGCGGCTCATGCTCCGGCATGTTCACGGCCAACTCTATGAACTGCCTCTGCGAGGCGCTCGGCTTCGCCCTGCCCGGCAACGGCACGATTCTCGCCGCCGATCCGCGTCGCAACGAGCTGGTCAGGACTGCTGCCGGACGCATCGTCGATCTGGTGAACGAAGATGTCCGCCCGCGCCGGATTCTGACACGCCGAGCGATGCTCAACGCCTTCGCACTCGATCTGGCTATGGGCGGCAGCACCAACACGATCCTGCACACACTCGCCATCGCCACCGAAGCGGAACTCGATTTCGACTTCTCGGAACTGAACGAGCTGTCGTCGAAAACACCCTACATCTGCAAGGTGAGCCCGGCAACCACCGAGGTGCACATCGAGGATGTTGATCGTGCCGGCGGCATCTCGGCTATCCTGAAGGAGCTGTCGAAGGTCGAAGGCCTGCTGGATCTTTCGGCGCCAACGGTTACCGGTAAAACGCTCGGCGAGAATATCGCCGGAGCCGAGGTGCTCGACAGCGGGGTGATCCGCCCGGTCAGCGCCCCCTATTCGGCCACCGGCGGTCTTGCAGTGCTGTACGGGAACCTTGCACCCAATGGAGCGGTTGTGAAAACCGGCGCTGTCAGCCCTTCGATGATGAAGCACACCGGCCCGGCAAAGGTCTACGACTGCCAGGATGACGCCATCGCGGGCATCATGAACGGCGACATCATGGCTGGCGATGTGGTGGTGATCCGCTACGAAGGCCCGCGCGGCGGCCCCGGAATGCCGGAGATGCTCTCGCCGACCAGCGCCATCATGGGACGCGGCCTTGGCGACTCGGTCGCCCTGATCACCGACGGACGCTTTTCTGGCGGTTCGCGGGGCGCCTGCATAGGCCATGTATCGCCCGAAGCTGCCGACCGCGGCCCGATAGCAGCGTTGCAGACCGGCGACATGATCACCATAGACCTTCCTGCAAGGTCGATGACGGTGTCGCTCGACGACGAGACCATCCGGCAGCGCATCGAAGCCTTGCCGGAGTTTGAGCCGAAAATCAGAAAGGGGTACCTGGCGCGATATGCGAGGATGGTCACATCGGCCAACACCGGCGCAGTGCTGAAAACAGATTTTTAACAGAAATGACCAAGAGGCGAGACCATCGCACTTGCGGATGACTCGCCTTGCCATCGATCAACAGGATTGAACCATGCACAACAACGGAGATAAACTGATCGGATCCGAAATATTTTTCGAGTGTCTGAGGCGCGAAAACGTCGAGTACATCTTCGGCTACCCCGGCGGGGCCTTGCTGAAGGTTTACGAAACCCTGCACGATGTCGAGGATATCGAGCACATTCTGGTGCGCCACGAGCAGGGCGCAACCCACATGGCGGAAGGGTACGCCCGAGCCACCGGCAGGCCCGGCGTGGTGCTGGTCACCTCCGGTCCAGGCGCGACCAACACCGTCACCGGCATAACCAACGCCTACATGGACTCCACGCCACTCGTGGTCTTCACCGGCCAGGTGCCGAGTTCTCTCATCGGCAACGACGCGTTCCAGGAGGCGGACATCGTCGGCATCACGCGGCCGATCACTAAACACAACTTTCTCGTGAAGGATGTGCGCGAGCTGGCTTCGACCATCCGCAAGGCCTTCTTTCTCGCCACCAACGGACGACCCGGCCCGGTGCTGGTCGATATGCCCAAGGATGTGCTCAACACCGAGTGCGTTTTCGAGTGGCCTGAGAGCGTCGATATCCGGGGCTTCAAGCCGACCATCAAATGCCACGCCAACCAGGTGCAGAAAGCGGCCAGAATGATCGCCAAAGCCAGGCGCCCGCTCTTCTACGTCGGAGGAGGCGTCATCAGCGCCGATGCTTCGGAGGAGCTGCGCAAGCTCGCCATAGACCAGCAGATTCCGGTCACCATGACCCTGCAGGGGCTTGGCGCGTTCCCCGGAGACCATCCTCTGTCGATGGGAATGCTCGGTATGCACGGCACCTACTGGGCCAACCAGGCGGTGAGCAACTGCGACCTCCTGATCGCCGTCGGCGCGCGCTTCGACGACCGCGTCACCGGAAAAGTGGACACCTTCGCCACCCATGCATACAAGATCCACAACGACATCGATCCGACCAACGTGGACAAGAACATCAAGGTCGATCTGCCGGTGGTCGGAGACTCGAAGGACTTCCTCGCATCGCTCATCGAAGCGATGCCGAAATCGAGGGAGGATCACAGCACGTGGCTCGCAGAAATCGAGGCATGGCGCAAGCAGTGTCCGCTTGACTACGCCATCGAGCCGGAGTCGCTCAAAACCGAATTCGTCATCGACGAGGTTTCGAAACAGACCGGTGGCCATGCGGTGGTCGTCACCGACGTCGGCCAGCACCAGATGTGGACGTCGCAGTACTACAAGTTCACCGAGCCGCGTTCGATCATCACCAGCGGCGGCCTCGGCACGATGGGTTTCGGCCTGCCGTCGGCCATCGGCGCGGCGTTCGGCGTCACCGACCGGCCAGTGGTGCTCTTCAGCGGCGACGGCGGCCTGATGATGAACATCCAGGAGCTGGTCACGGCGGTCTACAACAAGCTGCCGGTCAAGATATTCCTGATCAACAACAGCTACCTCGGCATGGTGCGCCAGTGGCAGGAGCTGTTCCACCAGGAGAAGTACACCTTCACCGACCTGGCAGCGAGCAATCCCGATTTCGTGAAAGTCGCCGAAGCCTTCGGCTGCAAGGCGATGAGCGCCAGCAACCCCGAAGCGGCACGAAAAGCCATCACCGAAGCGCTCGCATACAACGACGGGCCGGTGCTGGTCGATTTCAGGGTTATCCGAAAGGATATGGTTTTTCCAATGGTGCCCGCTGGCGGGTCGATTTCCGACATGCTGCTGGCCCGGCTGAATCCGAAAACAATGGTTTAAGCAACGACTATGAAACATCTTATATCCGTTCTGGTCGAGAACAAGTTCGGCACGCTGAACCGGGTCGCGGCCATGTTCAGCGCCCGCGGCTTCAATCTCGAAAGCATCTCGATCGGCGAGACCGAAGACCCGGAGATCTCGCGTATGACGATCGTGACCCGCGGCGAAGACCGCATCATCAGCCAGGTGCTCAAACAGCTCAACCGTCTGATCGATACGATCAAGGTGACCGACCTGACCCATCAGCCGCACGTGGAGCGGGAACTGCTGCTTCTGAGCCTGAAACTCAACAAATCCACCCAGCACGAGATTTTCGAGCTGGCCAATGTTTTTAAGGGAAAAGTCGTGGATATAAAGCAAAAATCCATTACTATTGAGTTCGTTGGTTCGCCGGACAAGATCAACACGGCAATCGACCTTTTCAGGCCTTTCGGCATCCGTGAACTCGCCCGCTCCGGCGCGGTCGCCATACACCGCGGTGAAAGCTGATTATTTTATTTACGTACGTCTCTAACCAGTCAACACGAATATCTAAAATGTCAATGAACGTCTATTACGAGCAGGATGCCGATCTCGCGGTACTGCAGAACAGGAATATTGCCATTCTCGGCTACGGCAGCCAGGGCCACGCTCATGCACTGAACCTCAAGGACAGCGGCATGAACGTCTGCGTAGGCCTCAAAACCGACAGCGCCTCATGCGCGAAGGCACGTGAAGCCGGCCTGAAGGTTGACACGGTCGCCGAAGCGGTCAAGTGGGCCGATATCGTCATGGTGCTCCTGCCGGATCAGACCCAGAAAAGCGTTTGGGACAACGAAATCGCGCCGAACCTGAAATCGGGCGCGACGCTTGCTTTCGGACACGGCTTCAATATTCACTACAAGCAGATCGTGCCTCCGGCTGACGTTAACGTCATCATGATCGCTCCGAAAAGCCCCGGCCACCTCGTTCGCCGCACCTACACCGAAGGCAACGGCGTGCCCTGCCTGATCGCTGTGCACCAGGACGCCACCGGCGACGCCAAGGCGCAGGCTCTTGCATGGGCCAAAGGCATCGGCGGCACCAAGGCCGGCGTGATCGAGACCAACTTCAAGGACGAAACCGAGACCGACCTGTTCGGCGAGCAGGCCGTGCTGTGCGGCGGTTCGGCGGAACTGATCAAGATCGGCTTCGAGACCCTCACCGAGGCTGGCTATCCGCCGGAACTGGCTTACTTCGAGTGCATGCACGAGCTGAAACTCATTGTGGATCTCTATTACGAAGGCGGCCTGTCGCGCATGAACTACTCGGTCAGCGACACCGCGGAGTATGGCGGCATGACCCGCGGCCCGCGCGTTATCGCAGCCGCCGCGAAAGCCGAGATGAAAAAGATTCTCGAAGAGGTGCAGGATGGCCGCTTCGCAAAAGAGTTCATCGACGAATGCAACTCCGGTTACAAGAAGATGAACGAGCTTCGCGAGAGCAACCGCAACCACCCCATCGAGGTCGTCGGCGAGAAGCTGCGCGGCATGATGAGCTGGCTGAAAAAGAAATGATCGGGAGGAAGATGTACAGAATTGTATCCATTCCCGGTGACGGCATCGGCCCCGAAGTGGTGGCCGGGGCTCTTGAGGTGCTGAACGCCGTCTCGAAAAAGCACGGCTTCGAGGTTGAGGTTGAGGAACACCTCTTCGGCGGTGCATCCTACGACGTGCACGGCTCCATGCTGACCGACGAAACCCTTGAAGCCTGCAAAAACTGCGATGCGGTGCTGCTCGGCGCGGTCGGCGGTTACAAATGGGAGAACCTCCCTCACGACAAAAAGCCCGAAGCTGCTTTGCTGAAAATCCGCAAGGAGCTTGGGCTCTTCGCGAACCTTCGTCCGGCAAAGGTTTACGACGCCCTCGTGGCATCATCGACCCTCAAGACCGAAGTGGTTCAGGGCACCGATTTCATGGTTTTCCGCGAACTGACCGGCGGCATCTATTTCGGTCAGCCGAGAGGCTACGACGAGAATCGCGGCTGGAACACGATGGTCTACGAGCGTTACGAGGTCGAGCGCATCGCCCGCCTGGCATTTGAATACGCCCAAAAGCGGGGCAACGCCAAAGTGACCTCGATCGACAAGGCCAACGTGCTCGAAGTTTCCCAGTTCTGGCGCAACATCGTGCACGAAGTGCACCAGGATTTCCCTGAAATAGAGCTGGTTGACATGTACGTGGACAACGCAGCCATGCAGGTGGTGCGCAATCCGAAGCAGTTCGAGGTGATCGTGACGAGCAACCTGTTTGGCGACATCCTGAGCGACATCTCCGGCATGATCACCGGCAGCCTCGGCATGTTGCCGTCGGCGAGCATCGGCTCGAAGCACGCGCTCTACGAACCGATTCACGGCAGCGCTCCTGACATCGCCGGACAGAACAAGGCCAACCCGATCGCGACCATAGCATCGGTGGCCATGATGTTCGAGAACAGCTTCAACAGGCCGGAAGTTGCTGGCGATATCTACTCCGCCATTGAAGGCGCTCTTGCCGCGGGCTTCCGCACGGGCGACATCGCCGCGCCGGGCGAGGCAATCTCTGCGACAACGGAAATGACGGCAGCCATCGTCGCCCGAATTTGACGGAAAGAAGCGAGAGAAACACAACAGAGCAAAGGCGGCGATGAGCCGCAACGAGAAAAGCCGGGGCTCTGCAAGCTTCCGGCTTTTCGGTTTTCAGGAGAGGACGGGCTCAGACTCGCCTCATCAGAGTATATTCAGATAAGGTTATACCGATAACGGAATCCTTCAAACCATGTCACAAACGATAACCCAGAAAATTTTCGCCAGGGCCGCGAACCGCAAGTTTGTCGATCCCGGCCAGAGCGTATGGCTCAATGTCGATGTCCTGCTGACGCACGACGTCTGCGGCCCGCCGACCTTCGATATCTTCAAACAGGAGTTCGGCCCGGACGCCAGAGTCTGGAATCCGGAAAAGGTGGTTGTGCTTCCCGACCACTACATCTTCACGGCCAACGAACACGCCCACAGGAACATCGACCTGTTGCGCCAGTTCGCTGCCGAGCAGGGCCTGCCGAACTACTATGACGTAGGCACCGAGCGCTATCGTGGCGTCTGCCACGTTGCACTGGCTGAAGAGGGCTTCAACCTCCCCGGCACCGTGCTTTTCGGCACCGACTCGCACACCTGCACCTCGGGTGCTTTCGGTATGTTCGGTTCCGGCATCGGCAACACCGATGCGGCCTTTATTCTCGGCACAGGCAAGCTCTGGGAGAAGGTGCCCGATTCGATGAAGTTCATCTTTGAAGGCCGGATGCCCGAATACCTGACGGCAAAGGATCTGATCCTTCAGATTCTCGGAGACATCACCACTGACGGTGCAACCTACCGCGCCATGGAGTTCGACGGTGAAGCGGTCTACTCTCTCCCGATGGACGAGCGCATGACGCTGTGCAACATGGCCATCGAAGCTGGTGGCATGAATGGCATCATCGCCGTCGATACGGTCACCGAAGCGTTCGTGAAAGCGCGCACCAGCAAGCCGTATGAAATCTTCACGAGTGATCCTGACGCCCGCTACCACAGCATGTACCGCTACAATGTCGAAAAGCTCGAACCGGTCGTGGCCCAGCCTCACAGCCCGGACAACCGTGCAACCGTCAGGAGCGTGGCCGGCACGCCGGTCACCAAATCCTACATCGGCTCCTGCACCGGCGGCAAGCTGACCGATTTCAGGCTCGCAGCAAAGATTCTGAAAGGCAGAAAGGTAGCTGTAACGACCAACATCGTTCCTGCGACCGTGCTTGTGGCATCGCAGCTCTCGACCGAGACCTGGGAAGGCCAGACCCTGAGGCAGATTTTCGAGGAAGCCGGCTGCAACATCGCCCTGCCTTCGTGCGCGGCTTGCCTCGGTGGCCCTTCGGACACCGTCGGGCGTTCAGTGGACAAGGACGTGGTGGTTTCAACAACCAACAGAAACTTCCCCGGTCGCATGGGCAGCAAGAATGCCGGCGTCTATCTGGCGTCACCGCTGACCGCGGCTGCTTCGGCTGTGACGGGCAAACTCACCGATCCGAGAGATTTCCTCTGATCGAATGCAGAAACTGACAAGGAGAACACAGAATCATGGACACCATCATACAAGGCAACGCCTACGTCCTCGGCAGGAATATCGATACCGACCAGATCATTCCGGCCGAACACCTGGTCTACAGCCTCTCTGACCCTGAAGAGGTGAAGATGTACGGCAAATATGCTCTCTCCGGCGTTCCGATCGATCAGGCGGGACTGCCTGAAGGAGGGATTCCGTTCGTGGAAGAGGGGTGCTTCAGCTCGCCCTACACGATCATCATCGCCGGACCGAACTTCGGCTGCGGCTCATCGAGAGAGCACGCCCCGTTCGCGCTCAAGGTTGCCGGTGCAAAAGCGATCATTGCCGAATCCTATGCAAGGATATTTTACCGCAACTGTGTGGACGGCGGCTTTGTTATTCCCTACGAGACGGAGCATCCGCTCAACAAAACAGTCATGACGGGTGACGAGCTGTCGCTCGACATGGAGAACAATACGCTGACCAACCTCACGCAGAATGTCATTTACCAGCTCAGGCCGCTGGGTGACGTCGTCAATATCGTGCAGGCTGGCGGCATCTTTGAATACGCAAGGAAAAACGACCTCATGGCATCGAGTGAGGCATAAGCAACAGTATGGTAATTGAACTGTATGACACCACCCTGCGTGACGGTACGCAGGGTGAACACATCAATCTTTCGGTACAGGACAAGCTTCTGATCGCCGAACGGCTCGACGAGTTCGGAGTGGACTTCATCGAGGGCGGCTGGCCAAGCAGTAACCCCAAGGATGAAGAGTTCTTCCTCAAAGCGAGAAACCTCAAACTCAACAATGCCCGTCTTGCCTCTTTCGGTTCGACGGCGCGCTCGGTTTCGAATATCGAAAAGGATGCCAACCTTGTCGGACTGGTCAGTTCGGAAACTCCGGTCATCACAATTTTCGGAAAAACCTGGAAAGCGCACTCATCCAGAGGACTCGGCATCTCCGACGAAGAAAATGCCGAACTGATCCACCGCTCGGTGCGGTTCCTCGTCGAAAAAGGTCGCGAAGTCTTTTTCGATGCCGAGCACTTTTTCGACGGATGGAAAGACAACGCGGCATTTGCCGAAAAGATGCTCGATGCAGCAGTTGCTGCCGGAGCAGGCAGGGTTATACTTTGTGATACCAACGGGGGTTCACTTCCTCACGAAGTGGCCGGCATTGTCAGAAGAATAAGAGAAATTGTGCCGGTGCCTGTCGGCATCCATGCGCACAACGACGGCGACCTTGCCGTGGCCAACTCCATCGAAGCTGTCAGGGCCGGCGCCACGCAGGTGCAGGGCACGATGAACGGCATCGGCGAACGGTGCGGCAACGCCAATCTGGTGAGCATCGTTCCGAACCTCATGCTCAAACTTGACGCCGGGTTCAGTCATGTCGAGAATCTGAAGTCGCTGACCTCGATGTCCAAATTCGTGTTTGAAATCCTGAACCTCCCGCCCGAGACCAAAGCGCCCTTCGTCGGAAAATCGGCTTTCGCGCACAAGGGCGGCATCCACGTCAGCGCCGTCATGAAGGAGAGTTCGCTTTACGAGCACATCGATCCGGCGCTCGTCGGCAACCGTCAGCGCGTGCTGATCTCGGAGCTGGCCGGGCAAAGCAACATCCGCTACAAGGCGCAGGAGCTTGGCATCTCGCTGCCTGAAAAAGGCGAACTGTTCAAAAACCTGGTCAACCATGTCAAAAAGCTTGAACACCAGGGCTACCAGTTCGACGGGGCAGAAGCCTCGTTCGAGCTGATTCTGCGTCGTGAACTCGGCCAGTTCAAGCCCTTTTTCGAAGTGCTCGAATCCAAGGTGGTTATCCAGAACGGACAGGAGATCAAAGCGGTCGATCAGGCAGTGATGAAAGTGCTTGTCGGCGATGAAACCGAGCAGACCGTTGCAGACGGCGACGGCCCGGTCAACGCCCTTGACAAGGCTCTCCGCAAAGCGCTGCTGCACTTTTATCCGGATATTCGCTCCATCAGGCTGATCGACTACAAGGTGCGGGTGCTTGAAGAGAAAAGAGGTACGAGCGCCAAGGTGAGGGTACTCATCGAGAGCAGTGACGGCCTGAAAAGCTGGGGCACGGTCGGCGTCTCGACCAACATCATCGAGGCAAGCCTTCAGGCCCTGAAGGACAGCATCAACTACTACCTGTTCAACAACAAGTCAGTGAGCGGGAGGGAACAGGACGGACAAGTCCTATAAGACTTATAGGACGTATAGGACTTATAGGACGTATAGGACTTATAGGACGTATAGGACTTATAGGACGTATAGGACTTATAGGACTTATAGGACGTATAAGACCTATTGTCTTTTACCTTTTTGGCTTTCACTCAGCAACAAAGCAGAGATTGGAGCCAGAGTTTCTTCTGACCGATTTGCATTTATTTTGCCAAACGCCTTACCTTTCATGTGATTGTTCAAACCTGACCCCTTACAGGAAAAAACATGCGCATTCACGACATCGATCCCGACAACCGCCCGCGGGAGCGGTTCCTCCGATCGGGAAAGGAGGCCCTCAGCCCTGCTGAACTGCTCGCTCTCGTCCTTCGATCCGGCACCCGGAAACTCAATATCATCGATACCTGCAACAGGCTCATTTCTGAAAACGGCCTTGAACACCTTGCCGATCTGTCACTCCAGGAGTTGCAGAAAACGCCGGGAATAGGTCAGGCCAAAGCCATGCAGATTGCGGCAATCTTCGAGCTTCAGCGACGAATGCACTTTGCCCGCAACCTGAACCGGAAGGTGCAGGGCGCTCGTGACGTATTCGAGTACATGAAAGGTCGCATCCCGGATGAAACCAAAGAACATCTCTTCGTTCTGTTCCTGAGCACGAAAAACCAGATTCTCAGGCACGAAACCATCACCATAGGCACCCTGACCGCCTCGCTCATCCATCCGAGAGAGATATTCAAGGCGGCGATCCGCGAAAGCGCACACTCGATCATACTGGTGCACAACCACCCATCAGGCGATGTGCAGCCAAGTAATGCTGACAAACAGGTTACCTCAATTCTGAAAAAAGCCGGCGACCTTCTCCAGATCGAACTGCTTGACCATGTGATTGTCGGAAACGATGACTGGTTCAGCTTCAGGGATCACTCCCTGCTGTGATCGATTGCTCTTTCGAACCATCAGGTGTCATACTACAACCCCGAGGGTGGATTTCCGGACTTTACCCGGATGCCTCAGAATCAGAAAATTCTCAAATGAGTGGCAGTCTGGGAACCTGCCGGAAAAGGGTTCAATGATGCAGAGGTTTGAATTCAGCTCGAACCGGAGCACTCTGGGCAGTAATGGTAGCCGCTATCGCGGAAAGCTCGTGAACATTTCTGGCCTGAAGACCTTTCTGGGTCTTGTCAAGCTCGTATTCAACTTCGGAGTCCTGATTCAGTACCCTGAAACTCTGATCGGAAATGATAGCAGAAAAATGAACAAAAATGTCCTCCCCTCCTTCAGGATTCAGAATGAAACCGTACCCCTTCTTGCTGTCAAACCATTTGACTTTACTTTTTGCCATAACATCATCATCACTAACTGTTAAAAAAACAACAAACAGATAATTCTGCTCATTTAATATAGAATATTTCGTCAGATAGCGCAACAGAAAGCGGCCATTTCGACGTAATTGCACTAATCAAAACAAAGCACTTTATACTTATAGCACACGATGAAACACATCATTCTCATTACAGGAGCAGGCAAAGGCATCGGAAAAGCGATCGCCCTCGAATTTGCCAGAGCTGTCCGGCACCATCCCGATTTCGAACCGGTGCTCGTCCTCACCTCTCGCACCGGGTCTGATCTCGAAAAAATTTCTCTGCAATGCCGTGCCGAGGGAGCCCTGACGGACACCCTCATTTCAGACCTTTCCGATATGGCGGATGTCCGACGTCTGAGCGATCACATTGTCACGCGCTATGGCACTATCGACTGTCTTGTCAACAATGCCGGTGTCGGACGATTCGGAGCGTTTGCCGATATGACCGAAGAGGATTTCGACCACACCATGAACACCAACCTCAAGGGCACATTTTTCCTGACCCAGGCGCTCTTTGCGATAATGGAACGCAAACGATCGGGACATATCTTTTTTATAACCTCGGTGGCCGCTGAGAAGGCGTTCAAACATTCATCAATCTACTGTATGTCCAAGTTCGGCCAGAGAGGTCTTGTTGAAACGATACGATTATACGCCAGACGATGCAATGTAAAAATCACCGACGTCATGCCTGGCGCGGTAGTGACCCCGATGTGGGGCGAGGTAAATGAGGCTATGCGGGCGCTCATGATGAAGCCGGAAGATATAGCAACTCCTGTGGTGCAAGCCTACCTCCAGCCATCGGGAACAACAGTCGAAGAGATTGTTCTGCGCCCGACCGGAGGAGATATTCAGGAGGATTAGCAATTGATAATTGATAATGACTGATGGTTAGTTATCAGAGCAGGCGCTTGCGTTTCGAGCTTCTTCTTCATTATCCATTGTCAATTATCAATTTTCAACTATTACTCTTATCTTCGGGTTCCTGAAATCACAACCAACGAACCGCACACCATATCACCATGAGCCTTAAGGAAAGAATCGACCAGGAGCTGAAAGAAGCCTTGAAAAGCGGCGACAAGATTCGCCTCAACGCCATCCGCTCTATCCGGGCCGCCCTGCTTGAAAAGGAGGTCTCGATCAGGGTCGGCGGCAAAGGGGTGCTGAGTGAAGAGCAGGAGCTGGAAGTGGTGATGGGGCTGGCCAAGCGTCGGCGTGACGCCATCGGGCAGTTCACGGCGGGCAACCGTCCCGACCTCGTCGAAACCGAAGCTGCCGAACTGAAGGTGCTCGAAGAGTACCTGCCGCAGCAGCTCTCCGATGAAGAGATCGAAGCGGCCATCCGCGAAATCATCGCTCAAACCGGCGCGACCTCCATGAAAGAGATGGGCAAGGTGATGGGCCTCGCCATGAAAGCCCTCAAGGGCAAAGCCGATGGCGGAAAAGTCCAGAATTTCGTGAAATCGCTCCTCTCAGCCTAACCATTCGACCACGATCATGCTCGATATAAATTACCTGCGTCAGAACCCGGATGAAGTAAAAGAGATGCTGCGTCGCCGCCGGATGAGCGAAGAGATGCCGAAGGTTGACCGGCTCCTTGAACGCGACTCAGAACGGAAAACCATGGTGCAGCATGCTGATGACCTCAAAGCGCTGCGCAACCGTGTTTCGAAAGATATTGCCAACATCAAGCGCACCGGCCAGGGCTCTGGCGACGAACTTATCCGGCAGATGAAAACGGTATCAGACCAGATCGCCGATCTCGATCTGGCGCTCTCGACTCTTGAGGGAGAGATTGAAGAGCTGCTGCTGACTCTGCCCAACCGCCTGCACGAAAGCGTACCTGAAGGGAGCAGCGCCGAAGAGAACACGCTTTACAAAGGACCTGTTCCGTTCGGGCACGAGCTGGACTTCCCGGTCAGAAACCACCTCGAACTCGGCAAGAACCTTGCCATACTCGATTTTGAGCGCGGTGCGAAGATCAGCGGCGCCGGATTCCCGGTCTACACCGGCAAAGGGGCGAGGCTGGAGCGGGCGCTCATCAACTTCATGCTCGACACGCACAGCGCGAACCACGGCTACACCGAGGTGTTCCCGCCATTCATGGTGAACCAGGAGTCCCTGCGCGGCACGGGACAGTGGCCCAAGTTCGCCGACCAGGTCTATCACATGCCTGAGGACGGCCTCTACGCCATTCCGACCGCCGAAGTGCCCGTAACCAACCTGCACCGCGGAGAGATGCTCGACGCGGCAAGCCTGCCGGTCGCCTATGCCGCCTACTCCGCCTGTTTCAGACGCGAAGCAGGAAGCTACGGCAAGGACACGCGGGGCTTCCTGCGGGTGCACCAGTTCAACAAGGTGGAGATGGTGCGTTTCACCCGTCCGGAAAAATCCTACGAGGCGCTCGAAGAGATACTCGGCCACGCAGAAGCGATCCTCTGCGCACTGAAGATTCCTTACCGTGTCATAACCCTCTGCAGCGGCGACATCAGCGCCAACGCCGCCAAATGTTATGATATAGAAGTCTGGTCACCGGCTGAAAACAGATACCTTGAAGCATCGAGCGTTTCGAACTTCGAGGATTACCAGGCAAGACGTTCAAACATCCGTTTCAAGCCGGACGGAAAGTCCAGACCCGAGTTCGTGCACACCCTGAACGGATCGGGACTGGCCACCTCGCGCCTCATGGTCTCGCTGCTGGAACACTACCAGACCGCCGACGGCAAGATCATAGTACCGGAGGTGCTGAGGCCCTACACGGGTTTCGATGTGATCGGGTAAAAGTGGACCTGGTGGACCTGGTGGACAAAAAATAGAGGCGCGGGCAGATACCGCGCCTCTTTCATTATCCATTATCCATTTATCAACTGACTTTTGAACTCGCACACCATTCGGCTGACCGTGTCGGTGTCGATGAGGAAGGCGTCGTGTCCGTAGGGTTCGTCGAGGAAGAGAAGGCGGGAACCGGGAATGAGGCGGGCGAGTTCCTCCTGCTCTTCTTTGGGGTAGAGAATGTCCGAGTCGATGGAGAGAATCTCAACCGGCATCCGGAAAGCCCCGAGCACCGCTTCATATGACTCCCTGCAACGTCCAAGATCGTGCATATCCATCGCCCTTGTCAGGGTGATGTAGGTATTGGCGTCAAAGCGTTCCACGAGCTTGTCGCCCTGGTGACGCAGGTAACTTTCAGCCTCGAAAAGTCCGTTCTCACGGCGCCCGCGTCCGAAGCGCTGCTGATAGTTCTCAAAGCAGCGATAGGTGCACATGGCCATCATCCTTGCAGCAGCAAGCCCTTTCCGGGGCTGTATTGCCGGATCGTACCATCCGTCATTCCAACCGGCATCCGCAGCGATAGCCTGCCGCTGTGCCTCGCTCTGGGCAATGCACCATGCTGAATGACGACCAGAAATGCCCATAGGCATCAGCGCTCCAGCCATCTCGGGGTACATCGCCCCCCATTCGAGCACCTGCATTCCACCAAGCGACGCGCCGACGACAAGACTCAACTTTCCGATACCGAGCGATTGCAGGAGAAGCCGCTGAACGGCCACCATGTCGCGGATGGTGATACTCGGGAAGTCAGGGCCGTAATGACGCCCGGTAAGCGGATTCACAGACAACGGGCCCGTCGTGCCGTAACAGCTCCCGAGCACGTTGCTGCACACAATGAAATCCTTTGTCTCGTCGAAAGCCCGCCCTTCACCGAACATGCCGCTCCACCAGAGGTCGGCGTCCGCATTTCCGGTCAGGGCATGACAGACAAGAATGACATTGCTGCCGGTGTCGTTCATCTTCCCCCAGGTGCGGTAAGCGACCCTCACTCCGGGAAGTTTGCCTCCGAGTTCAAGCTTTAACGGCTCGTTCGATTCAAAATAGCTCGTACTGTCGGAAATGATCGGTATCATGATAAATTCTCGAATGCCTGACTGAAATCCCCTTTTATGTCGTCGATGTGCTCTATGCCGACCGACACACGCACCATATCGGCAGTGACTCCTGCCGAAGCCTGCTCTTCTGCGCTGAGCTGCTGGTGGGTGGTCGAAGCCGGATGGATCACGAGCGTCCTGGCGTCACCCACGTTGGCCAGGTGGCTCGCCAGCTTCACGCTGTCGATGAAGCTGACCGCCTTTTCATAGCCTCCCTTGACGCCGAAGGTGAGCACACAGCCGAATCCGTGCGTGAGATAACGCCTGGCCAGCCCATGCGTCGGATGTCCTTCGAGGCCCGGATAGTTCACCCATGCGACCGCCTCTTGCCCTTCGAGCCATCGGGCCAGTTCGAGGGTGTTGTCGAGGTGGCGCTGCACGCGGAGCGAGAGTGTTTCAAGCCCCTGCAGAAGCATGAAGGAGTTGAAGGGACTGATGGCCGGGCCGAAATCCCGCAGCCCCTCGACCCTGGCTCTGATAATGAAGGCCAGCTCGCCGACCGCCTCGTGGAACTTCAGGCCGTGATAGCCTTCCGACGGCTCAGTGAAGAGCGGAAACCTGCCGCTGCCCCAGTCAAACGTGCCGGCATCGACGATGATACCACCCATCGAGGTGCCGTGCCCGCCGATCCACTTGGTGGCCGACTCGACGACAATTGAAGCACCGTGATCGATCGGACGGCAGAGGTAGCCCGCGCAGCCGAAGGTGTTATCCACGATGAGCGGAATGCCGTTCTCGCGGGCGATCGCGGCGACAGCCCCGAAATCGGGCACATGGAACGCCGGGTTACCGATCGACTCCATGTAGAGCGCCTTGGTGTTGCCGTCGATGGCCTTGCGGAACGCCTCCGGATCGTTGCCGTCAACGAACCTGACCTCGATGCCGATACGCTTGAAGGCGACCTTGAACTGGTTGTAGGTGCCGCCGTAGAGGTAGCTCGACGAGACGATGTTGTCACCCGCCTGGCAGATGGTGGCGATGGCTATAAACTGCGCAGAATGGCCGCTCGCCACGCCAAGCGCCGCCTTGCCCCCTTCAAGTGCCGCCATGCGCTTTTCGAGCACATCAGTGGTCGGGTTCATAAGGCGCGTATAGATGTTGCCCGGCTTGCGCAGTGCGAAGAGGTCCGCGCCATGCTCGGCGTTCTCGAACACGTAGGAGGTTGTCTGATAAATCGGTACCGCTCTCGAACCGGTCACCGGATCAGGCTCCTGTCCGGCGTGAACCTGCAAGGTCTCGAACCGGTAGGTATTGTCCTGGGTCATGGCAAAACATGTGGATGGTTGAAGCTTTCGCTCCATGCAGAAGGCTCTGTGTCGGAATGCGCGCGTGGAAGCTTTTACAAGAGAGGTATGAAATCAGCAGGAATGCATACATCATCTTTCCCGAATTCCCTCCGGGATGGATTTGGCACCGCTCATGATGAAATGAAGGTTGCCAAGGCTTCTCAGGGCCAGTCCCTCCGCCTTTCTGGATGATAGCTCGAAATCTGAAAAAGAACGTTCAAATTTCAGGAATCTACGACAGAGGATACTATTTTACAATACTTTGCTACTCACATTCAGGAAAAATACTGGCCACTTTCTCAATCTATGACTGCACGTGAACTCGCCCTTCGTCTTCTTCTCGAACTCGACGATATGCGCAAATCCGAAGAGCTGCTCAACCGGATGCTGGAACACTCCGGCCTCGGCCAGAGTGACAGGGCGCTGACCAGAGAACTGGTGGCCGGCACCCTGAAATATCAGTTGCAATGTGATTTCATCATCGCCCGCTTTTACCGGCACGACTACGCCAAAGCGGCCACAGCACTCAAACATATTCTCAGGCTTGGCGTCTACCAGTTACTTCATCTCGATCGCATTCCCCGATCAGCAGCGGTCAACGAATCGGTCAAACTGGCCCGCAAATTCAAGGGTGAACATCTGGCAAAACTGGTCAACGCCCTGTTACGCAACATCGCCTCAGCGACGATCGATCTTGAGAGCTGGACAGCCTCGATGCCGCAGGAAAAGCGCCTTTCGATCCTCTACTCCTTTCCTGAATGGCTGAGCGCGCGCTGGATCGCCCGTTACGGTACGGAAACCGCTTCGACCATGCTCGAATACAGCAACTGCCCACCGGCAACCGGCTACCGGATCAACCTGCTTGAAACTGATCCTGAAACACTCTTTGCAATGCCGGCGCTCGCAGATGCCAGACGGGTTGAAACAGCCGGTCTCGACCGTTTCTTTTTCTCAAGGCAGTTTGCCCTGCTCGAACCACTTCTTAAAAAGGGATTTGTCAGCGTGCAGAACCCGACCCAGGGGCTTGCCTGCCTGATGGCCGCTCCCGAACCGGGCAGCACGGTATTCGACATGTGTGCTGCGCCTGGTGGCAAATCGACCTTCATGGCCGAACTGATGGACAATCGCGGTCGCGTCCTGGCACTCGACCGCACGACGGCCAAAGTCGCACGAATCGCCTCGAACGCGGAGGCACTCGGCATCACCATCATTGAGCCACGCGAAGGCGACGCCCTTACATTCGATCCGGGATGCACACCGGACACCATCCTGCTCGACGCACCCTGCACGGGTACGGGAGTGCTGGGCCGACGGGCCGAACTTCGATGGAGAACCACGGCTGAAAAGCTTTTTGAACTGACGGAACTCCAGAAAAAAATGCTCGACCGGGCAGCCGGACTTCTCAGAGGTGGTGGTACGCTCCTCTACGCCACCTGCTCGGTCGAACCCGAAGAGAACGAACTCCAGGCACAGGCCTTTCTTGAGCGCCACCCCGGGTTTATCATGGAAACATCGCTGCTCACCCTGCCCGGATCGATCGAAGGGTTTGACGGTGGATTTGCTGTACGTTTCCGGAAACTGGAGAGCTGAAGATGCCGCAACTCGAAGAGCCCTGGCGCAATGCGCTTGAAACCTTCCTGAACTACCTGACTCTCGAGCGCAATTTCTCCGGCAACACGAGAGTCTCTTACCAGAACGACCTGAGCCGATACCTTGGTCATCTGCAGGAAGGAAGCGTAAAACCGGATGAAGCCGCACCCGGTGATATAAGAAAATTCATCGAGATACTGCACGACGTCGGACTTGAGGCAAGTTCGGTCGCCAGAAACATCTCGGCTATCCGCTCTTTTCACAGATTTCTGCTTACCGAACGTCTTTCGACGCAGAATCCCGCCGAAAACATCCATCAGCCCAGACTGGCCAGATACCTGCCCGCCGTGCTGACCGTCGAGGAGATGACGGCACTGCTCGACGCCCCGCTGAAGCGGCATCCTGCCGGCAAATTCATGCTGCGAGACAAGGCGATGCTTGAATTTCTCTACGCTACCGGTGTCAGGGTCAGCGAACTGACAGGACTCTGTCGGCTCAACCTCTATATGGATGACGGCTTCGTGCGGGTATTCGGAAAAGGATCGAAAGAGCGCCTCGTGCCCATCGGCCAGACGGCCATTTCGTGGATGAAGCGCTACCTCGATGAACTGCGCCCCGGCATGACGAGCACGGCTTCGCACGATACCATCTTCCTGAACTCACGCGGCAGCAAGCTCTCGCGCATGGCTGCGTGGAACATCGTGCGACAGCACGCGATTATCGCAGGCATCGAAAAACCTATCAGCCCGCACACCTTCCGTCACTCCTTCGCCACCCACCTGCTCGAAGGCGGCGCCGACCTGCGCGTCGTACAGGAGATGCTCGGCCACAGCTCCATCATCGCCACCCAGATCTACACCCACATCGACCGCTCCTTTGTCAAAGAGGTGCACAAGACTTTTCACCCGAGAGGATAAAAACAATTGATAATTCAGGAGCATGGTGCTCTTCGATAATCATTATCCATTACCCCTTCATGATCCCCACCGGCACGAGTCTCGCCACCTTCCGGACAATACATGCCGAAACGACGGTGCTGACCACATCGTCGATATCTTTGTAGGCTGCGGGCGCTTCTTCAGCGAGACCCGATATTGAACCTGCCTGTACGGATACGCCCATCGCTTCCAGCTCCAACCTCAGCCGGTTGCCCTGCACCAAGTGTTTGGCCTTCGTCCTTGACATCCGGCGACCTGCACCGTGGCATGAGGAACCGAAGCTTTCGTGCATCGATGCCGGCTGACCCTCAAGAACAAAGGAGGCTGTCCCCATGCTGCCGGGAATGATCACCGGCTGGCCCGGAAATGCACGCGTCGCTCCCTTGCGGTGCACGAGCAGCTTTTTGCGATGGCCATCGATTTCATGTGTTTCGATCCTGGCGATGTTGTGCGCAACGTCGCAGACCACGCGCAATGAATCATCCCCCATCACCGCATTCCAGGCTTGCCGGATTTCCCAGGTGATGAGCTGACGGTTCGCCCACGCGAAGTTCGCACCCGCCGACATGGCGCTGAAGTATTTCTGCCCTTCCGGGGAGAGGAAAGGCACACAGGCCAGCTCCCGGTCGGGCACCGTGATACCGCAGTCAGGCATCGCACGATTCATGATGCGTATGTAATCGGCAGCTATCTGGTGGCCCAGACCTCTCGAACCGGTATGAAGCTGAATGACAATCTGCCCCTCAATAAGTCCCATGCGTCCGGCGGCCTCCTGATCGAAAATGGTGTCGATCCGGTCGATCTCCACAAAATGGTTTCCTGCCCCCATCGTGCCGAGCTGGTCATAGCCCCGCTGCCTGGCCTGCTGCGAGACCATAGAGGGATCGGCCACGTCGAGTACGCCTCCAGACTCGATATGAGCGAGGTCATCCGGCTTACCGTAGCCGAACTCCACCATGCAGCGTGCCCCTTCGCAAAGCACCCGGTCGAGCCGGGCAGATGAAAAAGTGATCCGGTTGCCGCGCCCGACGCCGGAGGGCACCTGGCGGTAGATTTCACTGGCGAGGTCGGGAATCTTGTCGCGGATAGTTTCGAAGGAAGACCGGCTCGCCAGAAGGCGCACGCCGCAGTTGATGTCGTAGCCGATGCCGCCGGGCGAGATGACGCCCTGGTCGAGGTCGAAGGCCGCCACGCCGCCAATCGGAAAGCCGTAGCCTTCGTGAATATCAGGCATGGCGATGGCATAGCCAACGATGCCGGGCAGCGTGGCGACATTGACAAGCTGTTCCAGCGAACGGTCGGCAAGAATCTGTTCGAGCATCGTTTCGGAAGCGTAGAACCGCGCTGGCACACGCATGTCGCTCCGATATGAGGATGGTATCTCCCACAGCCAGCCGGAAATCTTCCTTATCGACGATCGTTCCATCTTGCCTCCTCGGGTCTCACTCTTTTCGCACTCAGGGGAAAATAGAGAACCAATAGCCCCCGGAAAGCGTTCCTGCGGAATATTCCTGAGACACCACAACAACGACTTTCAGGTTAACATGAAGCTCTCTTCAATAATCCGAAACACGCTGACAATGCTCCTCGCATCGGTGATGCTCATGCCCGCCATGCTCAGAGCCGGCCAGAAAGGAGCAACCATGTCTTTTGAACTCAGCTCACCGGCATTCCGGAATATGGACTCCATACCCGCAGTCTGCACCTGCGAAGGCAGAAACATCTCTCCCCCGCTCAACTGGAAAAACATGCCTGAGGGAACAAAAAGTCTTATCCTGATCGTGGACGATCCGGATGCGCCTGACCCGGCGGCACCGAAATTCACCTGGGTTCACTGGGTACTCTACAACATTCCGCCGAAAACAACGGGACTCCCTGAAGGGGCCGGAAACCGTCCCGCCGAAACCGGAATGCTCGAAGGATTCAACAGCTGGAATCGTGGCGGCTATGGAGGCCCATGCCCCCCCATCGGCACCCATCGCTATTTCCACAAACTCTATGCTCTCGACATGATGCTGCCAGACCTTCTTTCGCCGCTCAAAGCCGACCTGGAAGCCGCGATGAAAGGCCATATTCTCGGCGAGGCTGTGCTGATCGGGACTTACAGGAAGAAGGGCAACTGACGGTGGACGATGTTGATGGAACGTCAATTATCCATTGTCAATTATCCACTCTTCTTCCTTCCCTCAAGTTCTATGCGTAGCGCTGACAGGGTCAGATTGATGTCGAGCAGAAAGTATACAAGCGAGCTGATCAGGCAGATCATGCTGATTATGAAGACGGTCGCCACGAGAAGTGGCACGTCAATATCTAAAAGAGTGGTCAGAAAGATCAGAATGATGAGCGTGGCCGCGCCGAGGCAGCTTGACGCCGCGAGCAGGATCGCGCTCCGCACGTAGCGGGCGCGACGCCAGAGGACGTCGATCTCGCGGTCGATGCGGGCACGGTCAACACCGAACAGCTTTTCACTCTCGTCAAGCAGCTCCCGCGAACGGTCGATTACACGCGAAAGCCGGTTCGTCATGGTAAGGAGCAGCAAGCCGAGTCCTGAAATCAGGATCATCGGGCCGATGGCGGTTTGCAGAAGGGGAACCAGTTCACTGATGGTCTTGATGGTCATGGGTATCGTAATGGTTATAGGGTATCCGGTTCAGCCCGGCGCAGTTCATTCGATGCGAGATCGAGCCGGTCGCCGGGCATCGGAACGAGCGCCTCAACGGCAATCTCGTCGAGCAGAAACTTTCTGAACAACTCCTTCACCCCCTTCTCGCCATGCACGATCATCACTTGCGCTGATCCCGCACGGCTCTTGAGCCAGCGCAAGAGGTCGTTGCGGTCGCCGTGCGCCGACAGGCCGCCGACGGTGTGCAGTTGCGCCCGCACCCGGAAGCTGCGTCCGTGCAGCCGCACCTCCTGGTGACCTTCGACCAGCGCCCTGCCAAGCGTGCCTTCAGCCTGGAACCCGGTGATGACGATGTGGCATTCGGGGCGTTCGATGTTGCGCTTCAGGTGGTGCACGATGCGACCGCCGTTGCACATGCCGCTGCCCGCGATGATGATCGCGCCCTGGCTCATGTCGTTGATCTTCATCGACTCCTCTACCCGGCGGGTCAGGTGCAGGTTGCCGACGGGTGGCATCGTGCGCATATTCCGGCGGAAAAGCCGCGCCTCGGCATCCCATAACTCCTCGTGGTGCCAGTAGATACTGCTCGCTTCGATAGCCATCGGGCTGTCAAGGAACACCTCCCATTTCTCCAGCGCCCACTCGTGGTAGTGCTCGCCGAAGAGGTAGAGCAGCTCCTGGCTTCGGCCAATCGAGAAGGCGGGAATCAGGATGTTGCCGCAGTCGCTGCAAGCGGTCTTGATGATCTCGCCGATTTCGTCCAGGGTGCTCTCGAAATCGCGATGCTGGCGGTCGCCGTAGGTGCTCTCCACAAGCACCACGTCCGCGTGGCCGATGGCGTCGGGATCGTTCAGAATCGGCGAATCGTACTGCCCGAGATCGCCGCTGAAGACGAGGGTGCGGGTCGTTTCGCCCTCCGTGACCTCCAGTTTTACGAACGCCGAGGCGAGGATGTGGCCCGCATCATGCAGCGACAGCGCGATGCCGGGCAGAATTTCGCGCCGCTCGCCGTACCGGACACCCTCCATCCGGCTGACGCACCGTTGCGCCTCTTCGACCGTGTAGAGCGGCTCTGCGTCCCGCTGACCGTGCTTCTGCATGAAGCGGGCATCGTTCTCGGAAAGCATCGCCGAGTCCCGGAGCAGGATTTCGCACAGCTCGATGGTGCCGTGATGGGTGTAGATCGGCCCGCGAAAGCCGCGATTCACCAGCAGGGGCAGACGGCCCGAATGATCGATGTGGCCATGGCTGAGCACCACGGCGTCGATTGCCGACGGCTCGAACGGAAAAGGTTCGCGGTTCAGAGCCTCGATGTCGTGGCTGCCCTGCACCAGCCCGCAATCGAGAAGCACCGTGAAGCCGTTTGCCCTGAGAATGTGGCAGGAACCCGTCACCCGCCGCGTCGCACCGTAAAACTCGATTTCCATAGAGCACGCTCCCTGTTTACATGAACCGGATTGCAGAGATAATTAAAAGCTGTCCGGAGAGGGCATCTGTAACCCTGATAACAAGCAAATAAAAGTTCTTCTCAGTGAATCAGCAACTCATCGATAAGAGAGCCAATCAGCTTGATCCGGAGATCAAAATCGGTATCGGTATAGAAAATTGAAGATCACGGCACGTCAGAAGCAGATGAGTTTCTCAGGAATTGCCAGGCTGCAATAACTGACAAACAGATTGTCATGAACAAGAACAACATCCAGGTGGCTTATGTTCCAATGTATATGGTATGGGAGGAAATGCAAAAAGCCTGACGCGACAGGAGGGAGTGCCGCGGCAAGCTTTTACAAATAATGTCACCGTACAGGCTCAGTCTTTCATACGCTTCTTTCTTGAGCCGGTGAAGCCGGTGAAGAAAGCTCCATCGTCTTTTTTCTGCTTGCCGCCCGAAGATTTGCCGAAGCTCTTCTTACGGTCGCCGCCAAAACCACGGTCACCACCGCGGTCACTGCCGTGGCCACGATTGCCTCCTCGATCACCGCCGAAACCACGGTCGTGCCGCTCTCCGTAGCCCCCCTGATTGCCATCCATTTTGGAAACCCTGAGCTGGCGTCCGCAAACCCTGACCTTCTTCAGCTCCTGAAACACGTCGTTCGGCATCCCGGCAGGCAGCTCGACCGTGCTGTACTGGTCGTTGATGACGATCTTGCCAACCGCTTCGGGATCGAGACCGATCTCGTTGATGATCGCTCCGGCGATGTTGCCCGGCTTGACGTCGTGCACCTTGCCGACCTCGATGCGGTAGGTTTCGCGCTTCTCATCCGAGTACAATCCGCCCTTGCTCTGCCTGCGCGGCTCGCGCTCCTGGCGGAAATCGTCCCGGAACGAATCGCGGCGCTGCTCCCTGTCGTGACGGGGCTCGCGCTCATCGCGACGTACCGGACGTTCACGCTCGGACTTCGCAGACAGCAGGAACGGCTCATCGCCCTGCAGGAGCTTGGCCAACGCCGCAGCGGCTTCGAGTTCGGATACGTCATGCTCCTGGCAGTACTGCCCGATCATGCTGATGTAAAATTCGAGGTCTTCTGCGCCGATGGTGTCGGTGATGCGCTGTTTGAACTTTGCTATACGCTTGTCGTTGACAGTCTCGGTCGAGGGAAGCTCCATCAGATCGATGCGCTTGCGGGTAGCACGTTCGATGGCAAAAAGCATACCGCGCTCTCTCGGTGAAACAAAAAGGATCGCCTCTCCGCTGCGCCCGGCACGTCCGGTTCTGCCGATGCGGTGTACATAGGACTCGGTATCGGTCGGAATATCGTAGTTGATGACGTGGCTGATACGCTCGACATCGAGGCCGCGTGCAGCGACGTCGGTGGCGATGACGATGTTCAGCGAGCCATCCTTGAGCTGCTCTATGGTTCGTTCGCGAGCCGACTGCACCATATCACCGTTCAGCGCGGCGGCGGCGTAACCGCGAGCCTGAAGCTTTTCCGCAAGGGCTACAGTTTCGGTCTTGGTGCGCACGAAAATGATCATACCGTCGAAAGGCTCAACCTCAAGAATGCGGGTCAGCGCATCGAGCTTGTGGTGTCCACCCACCATCCAGTAACGCTGACGAATGGTTTCAACTGTGGTGGTCTTGGTCTTGATGGTGATTTCAGCCGGTGCTTTCAGGTACTTGCGGGCGATTCGCACGATCGGCGGAGGCATGGTGGCCGAAAAAAGTGCAACCTGACGTTCTTCAGGTGTCTGGTCGAGAATCCATTCCACATCATCGATGAAACCCATGCGCAGCATTTCGTCAGCCTCGTCGAGCACAAGACACTTCAGGCCGTCGAGGTTCAGTGTGCCCTTGCGCATGTGATCCATCACGCGACCGGGAGTGCCGACCACCACATGCACGCCCCGCTTGAGGTTGCGGATCTGGACACCGTAATCCTGGCCTCCGTAGATGGGAAGCACATGAAATCCGGTCATGTACTCGGCATAAGTATGAAATGCTTCGGCAACCTGGATCGCCAACTCACGGGTCGGAGCAAGCACAAGTGCCTGCGGCTCCATCATCGACAAGTCAATGTTCGACAGGATCGGAAGGGCAAAAGCCGCCGTCTTGCCGGTACCGGTCTGGGCCTGGCCAAGCACGTCGCGACCTTCGAGAAGCAACGGTATGGTATTTTCCTGAATGGGGGTCGGTGTTTCATAGCCCACTGCTTCGAGGGCTTCAAGAAGAGGTTCTGCAAGCGCAAGGCTGCGGAAATTCAATGGATTGTCCTGCTGTTCGTTCATGGTCGGTTCGTTCATAATCTCCTTCCGGGTCATTGATAAAAAAAGCCCCCGACGGGGCATGAGTGGCCGCAATGCTGGAAAGAAGAAATGAAGAAGGGTCGTCTCGCATCAGTCTTGAGGCAGGCAAAAAACCCACCATCGATCCATCACACAATCAGCGGAAAAACGCAGCCCGGGAGGCCATCCGGAATTCCATGCTCTTTCTTGGCATCATCACCACAATAAATTTCGAACCTTATGTTACGATTTTCTCCGGCCAAAGACGAATTTATTTTCAGAAATGATCGGCTGGTATCTCCATCAGGCCAGTACCAGATGGCTCTTCAACCTCAATGATCCCGTTCTGAAGTCGATACGTAAGAGAGCGGTGGTGCTTCGGTTCAGACAGGACAGCCGGATTCAGCATGGCGTAATTCATGCCACCGGAATGCCGCACGGAAAATGTTACCAGCCCCGGATGGCCTTCCCGGTGAATACGGTTTCCGATACTCTGGGTGAAGCTGTAATCGCTCTTGTTGAGAAGTTGCGGATAGCTCTTGACTGCCGGACGGAAATCGAGAATTCCCGCCCGGCATGACACGGTAAAGAGCTGCCGCCGACTGACAACGGACTCGTTTTCGAGACCGGCGTCAGCGAGAAAACCGCGCAACCAGTGAAACACCGTCTCATAAACCGTCGTTTCGACAGCATCGCTGCCATACCAGACGCCAAACGAGCCATCTGAAAAACGGCTGGCCTGCCAGTTCCTGAACGGCCAGAGAATAGTGTTGAACCACTCAGCCTCTTCAAAAGTGCGATAGATTTCAGGTTCAAACGACGAGTAATCCATCGGATTCACATCGGAGGCCGCCGCTTGCGCCAGAGACCAGTCTGCCTGATTACTGCTCAGATCATCAAAAAAATTTCCGGTATCCGCCAATGAAACGATGTTGCGCAGCAGGAGCTGGTTGACGTCGAGAAACGCAACTTCAGAAAACAGGTTATCCATAATCAGGAAACTAACGCCCGGTCGAGGTAGGAGCGAACCATTAACAACCCTGCAAACCCCTTCTCCCTGATTACTTCGACTGGCGTAAGATTATCAAAGGCACGGTTTCTGAGAGACATCCATTTGTAGACCAGTTCACGGTTTTCCGGGAACAGCGCCCGCAAATTTCTATGAATCGCCAGAAGATGCCCGACCCGTTCATACTGATCGCGGCTCGTTCCTACAGGCTCGCCTTTGCGGTATCGGGTCAACGCCGCTCTGTTGGAGGTCGCCAGACCAAGCAGGCTGGCCTGATCTTCGGTCGATAGATTCCAGTGATCGAAAAGGTTCATCACCATGGAGGCCAACGCCCCGCGATCCTGCGCTGCAAGCTGCTGAGTTGCTTTTAACAATTGACCCTTTTGTGGCTTGGCCTTACTCACCACCTTCACAGCTATTTTTTCATCATGCATCTCAGTATGAGAAGCTGTAATAATCTTCTCTAAAGAACAGGGCTTCTTGTGTAACTCCCATAATTTACGTAATTTTTTCTTCGCTCGTAGCGAGATATTCGGCGAGATATTCATCAACTTTATGGAAGAGGCCTCGCGGCATAGATGTTCAAGGTCAAAATGTTTTGAAGATAAGAGCTTATCTGGTTCAATCTTTTCGATATTCATTTCTGCCACGTCTGTCTTTTTCATAACAACTTTCCTCGTTTTTTTTGACATCCTGACCTTCAATAATCGCAACCTTCATAAGGGACAAACTAAGAAATTAATATTATCATAACAAGTTTTGTTTCTCATACAACATCCATTACAATCAAAACATCATCGATCGCCTGTCAGCCCAATCCGGCACAGTTCACGGTACTCCGCACCGCCTGGTTTGAGAAACGATTCGTAGAGGCATAGCGTGTCAAGCGTGCCGGGCCACGACACTGGTTCGTGCAGCTTGCGAGTTCCCATCGCGTCGAGCTCTTGCGAATTGAAGCGGGCGATGGTCAGGTGGAGAAGAAAAGATTTTCGAGCCTCGCCCGGCGCTTCGGTCGCCGTGAGCAGATTTCCGGCTAACTCCGGCATTCCGGCGGGAGCTTTACCAATCGCCCAGATGAGTCGCGGACGGCGCTTATCGGGGCCAAACGAGACGCGCTCAAAGACGACGTTGAACGACGTTTGCCGCGCAGCCTCGGCGCGTAAGGATTGGCAAACCGCATCGACATCAAGGCATTGCCACGGCGGAACCAGCGTCAGATGAAGGTTTTCCGGTTTCACCCACCGTACCTTCAGCCCGGCGTGCACCTGCCTGAACTCCCCGACTGCCTCGACAAGCTCACGGCCTGCGGGCAAACCGACAAAGACTCGTCGGCCTTTCATCAGATGTCCACCAAAAGTATTGCCACCCACGAACCGTCGGCCCGCTCTTCGACACTGGCGCCATGCCAGGTGACGGCTTTGATTTCGTCCCTCGCGCCGGAGATTGCCCTGCCGAGAAACGAGCCTTCGACGATATGCTCGCCGCTTGACCGGATCATGATCGCATCGTAGGCCTCGCGGTGAATCTCTGAAAGGGCGAGCGCTTCGTTGAGCAGATCAACAAGCAGCGCCACCCTGTCGGGTGCTTCGATGCGGAATGGACGCTCGACTCGCGCATTCGTCCACTCCGGCCCGATCCACTCAGTCATGGCCCGCAACGCTTCGCCGGGCAGCTCCGCGAAGCTTGCGGCAGTCACCTCGAGGCAGAGGTCGGCGGTATGATCTATCTGGCGGTACGGCATGTTCCGTAATTTCTGTAATGCATTGTCTGGCAAGGCTTCATAAATACAATGTACGCAACCCGGCGGCTTGTCGCTTTTTTTCTTACCTTGACGAACGAAATTATCTATTCACAGAACGAACCATGGTCTCACTCGCCCTCGCCTCATACCGGGTGCTCTCTCCACTTCAGCCGTATCTGCTAAGGCTTTTGGCACCGCGCAAGCCGAGACTGAAAACCTTTCTGGAGGCACGGGCAAACCTGTTCGAAGAGCTTGAATCGCGTCTGAACGCGCTGCCGGAACCGTCGTGCCGATTGTGGGTTCACGCGTCGTCGGTCGGTGAGTTCGAACAGGCCCGCACGATCATCGCTGAACTCCGGCAACAGATGCCCGAGATGGAGGTCGTGGTCTCTTTCTTCTCCGACTCCGGCTACGAAACGCGCAAGCACTACCCTGACGCGGCAGCGGTCTTTTATCTGCCGCTCGACACGCCGGAGAACGCCCGCCGACTCGCAGAACTCGTCGGCGCGGACATCTTCATGCTGATGCGCTACGACTTCTGGCCGAACCACCTCGCAGCGATCAAAAAAAGCGGGGCGAAGATGATGCTCGCCGCCGCCGCGCTGCCGCAGGGATCGCCCTATCTCAAGCGCGGATTGAGAGGATTTTACCTCACCATTTTTTCGTTTTTTGACGAGATTTTCACCATCGACGAGAGTGACGCTGTAGCCTTCCGCAAACGGTTCGGATGCAGGAGCGTCCGGCAGGCAGGCGACCCTCGATTCGACCAGGTTGTCGCGCGACAGAAAAAAAGCGACGAGCGGGCAGCAAGCCTCAAGCCTCTGTTCCGCGACAGGATGACGCTGGTCGGTGGAAGCGTCTGGGAGCCGGACGAGACGATTCTGATTCCCGCGTGGTGGGCGCTCCGCGAGAAGCTCAGCCTCGTCTTGGTGCCGCACAAGGTGGATCGCGAGAACATCGAGCGGCTGTTGCGGAATTTGCGTGAGCGGGACATCGAGGCAGTCACGATTTCCACACTCGACGTAAACTTCGACCCGGCAACGCAGGTGCTCGTGGTCGATCAGGTCGGCTATCTCGCCGAACTCTACACCATCGCTGCGATTGCCTACGTTGGCGGTGGCTTCGGCGTGAACGTGCACAACACCATCGAACCGGCCGTGCACGGCATTCCGGTGCTCTTCGGCCCGATCTACGGCAATTCGCCCGAAGCCACGGGACTCGTCGAAGCTGGCGCGGCCACGGTCGTCACCGGCGAACCGGAACTCCGCCAGGCGCTGAGCGCCTTTGTCGAGGATGCCGCGCACCTCAAGCGCACCGGCGACAAAGCTGGCGCCTACGTCCGCTCCCGCCTCGGAGCAACAAGAATCATCGCCAAAGCCATCGCGGAGTATTGCCGGACGACTTCCTGATTTCCGTATATTCAAGGCATATCATGCAACGAACCTAAACCTCGTCAATCATGTTCAGCAGAATCCAAACGCTCTACCTCTTTCTTGCCGCGCTGCTCGCATTCGGCAGTATGACCCAGCCGTTCTGGAGCTTCACGACCGACCACCTCATCCTCTTCGGCGACTTCATGGATGTGCAGGGCGCAGGACTGATCGTCACCGCCGGAAGCATCGGCGGCGGCATCCTGTCGCCGCTGACCGGGATCGTGTCAATTGCCACTGTTTTCATGTTCAAGAACCGCAAGCTCCAGAAGACACTCATCACGCTCTGCTTCGTGCTGTTCGCGGCGGACTTGCTTGCCGGGCTTGCGGGCGGGCACTTCCTGAAGCAGTATTTCGAAATGCAGTCAACCTCGGTGAGCTTCACACCCGGCAGCGGCCTCTTCATGCTGCTTCCCGAACCGGTGCTCTTCTGGCTCGCCTCGCTCGGCGTGAAGAAGGACGAGAAGATCGCCACGGCGTACAAGCGGCTCTGAGATGCGCATCGTTATTTCGACCGGCGACATTCACGGCATCGGTCCGGAGATCATACTGAAAAGCGTACTCGCGCTTTCTTTGGGTGAAGACACGTACGTCGCCACCGGATCGTTCAGGGCGCTTGAATATTACCGCGACCTTCTCGGCCTGCCGGTAGAGTTGCGCCGCATCGAGGGGCCGGAAGCCATTGCTCGGATAGCGCCGGAGCCGGGCGTGCTGCATGTGCTTAGCGTCGCCGAACCGGAGGCGATCCAGCCCGGAACGCTCTCGAAAAGCGCAGGCGAGATCGCCATGCGCTCGATCGAAGCCGCAGCTACGCTCTGCCGCGACGGCATCTGCGACGCCGTAGTGACGGCACCGATCCACAAGGAAGCAATTGCGCTGGCTGGTTACCGCAACACCGGTCACACCGATTTTCTGGCTGATTTTTTCGGCGTCTCGTCGCAGATCATGCTCTTTGTTGATCCTGTCTCGGGCCTCAAAGTCGCGCTGGCGACGATCCACGAACCGCTCGCAAAGGTGCCGGAACTCGTTCGGGCAATGGATCTGGACGCATTTTTCGCCTCGCTCTCGGAATCGATGCGGCGCGACTTCCGGCTCGATTCGCCGAAGATCGCCGTGCTTGGCCTCAACCCGCACGCCTCGGACGGCGGTGTTATGGGCGACGAGGAAGCCACGGTGATTCGCCCGGCTATCGAGCGGCTGGCGGCTTCGATGCAGATCGATGGCCCGTTTCCGGCGGATGGCTTTTTCGGCGCGAAACGCTACCGCGACTACGACCTCATCGTCGCCATGTATCACGACCAGGGCTTGTTGCCCTTCAAGGTGCTCGCCTTCGACACGGGCATCAACGTCACGCTCGGCCTGCCCATCGTCCGTACCTCACCCGACCACGGTACCGGCTTCGACCAGGCGGGCAAAGGCACGGCCTCCGAACGCAGCTTCCTCGAAGCCGCAAAGCTCGCCGCAACCATCGCAAGGAACAGAACGCAAACAACTTAGAGACCCATGATCGCCTTAGTCAACGCAGATATCGACCTCAACAGGAAACCGATTTTCAGGAACCTGAACTTCACCATCCAGCCGGGGGAGCTGGTTTACATCGTGGGCCGGAGCGGCAGCGGCAAAACCACGCTGCTCAAGTCGCTCTACATGGAGGTCAAACCGGTGAAGGGTGAGATCGTCGTCCACGGCTACAGCTCGCGCAAGATCAGAAAGGGTAAAATCGCCATGCTCCGGCGCAAGCTTGGCATCATTTTCCAGGATTTCAGGCTCCTCGAAGACCGCAACGTCTACGAAAATCTCGCCTTCGTGCTCACGGTGACGGGCACGAAACACAAGCTCATCAAGGAAAAGGTGATGACCGCCCTGAAGGAGGTCGGACTCGAACACAAAGCCAAGGAGATGCCGCAGAACCTCTCCGGCGGCGAACAGCAGCGCGTGGTGATCGCTCGCGCACTGGTGGGCGACCCGGTGGCGATCATCGCGGATGAGCCGACGGGCAACCTCGATCCCGACACCTCCATCGAAATTCTGGAGTACCTCAAAAAGATCAACGCCAAAGGCATCAGCGTCATCATCGGCACTCACGACTACGAACTCGTCCGCCATCACCCCTCACGCACACTCATGATCAAAGAGATGAACCTCGTCGAATGCACCATCGAACCCGCTCCCACCGGCTGGCGCCCCGTGCCGATACCAGCCTCACAACAGCAACCGGCCAGTACAATTGCCTGACAGCATCCCTCTAATCGAAAAAATCTGTCACGACATGCAGGAGATGGCCTCATGCCCGCACTTTATGGCTTTTCTGGTAGTTCTCCCTGATCTGCCGACTTTCCTTTACGCTTTTTCGCCTTTTTTTTAAGCGGTTGCCGTTGTTTCTGAAGCGCCTCCTTACAGATACGCAAATTCTCACGCGCAAGCTCGTCAGAATAATCCATAGCAACCGCCTTCTGCAATACCTCTTCAGCCTCATCAAGCCGACCTGCCAGAAAAAGCGTCCACCCAAGGTCGCTGGTCAGAGTCTGACGATCCGGGTCAAGCTGAAGCGCCATACGGGAAGCGTCGATTGCCTGATCGAACACCCCCTGATGAGCGGCACAACACGCCAGCCCTTGATAAAGGACTGAACGTTCGGGAAACTTCTTTACAGCCGACTGAAAGAGCGCCAACCCCTCTGCATAAAGTTTTTCCTGAATGAGAAAATCACCTGCCTTGTCAAAAATCTCCCAAAGATCTCCGGCATCATCGGGCGCCAAAAGCAATTTAGAGAAAAGACTCGCCCCCTCTTCAGGGTTGCCAAGCTGGTATTGAACCGTCCCCATCGTCAACAAGGCCGGAGCATAATCCGGCTTGAACACCAATGCTTGCGCCAGAGCAGCAATACATCCGTCTGTATCACCGAGAGCGCTCTTAAAAATACTATCCGCATAAGCACCCTCAGCATCAAACAAACTCCAGTCTTCCTTTTTTTTCCTGTCTGGTTTTCGAGTCATAAAAAAAATTTACAATGTATTAGTTGAACGATCCAAATCAACAGCTGAAGGTGCTACGCAACAGCGTTAACGCCATTAACCTTTTATGAACCAGTAGATCGACAGAACAAGACAAATCGCCATCAAAATCACAATCAGACACCATAAAACCGTATCTCAGGAACATTCACCATTACCGGCTATGCTTCATCCGTATATGCAACCCCGTTCTGCTCCAGCCACTCGATAGCAATGCCCCTCAATGCTTCTTTGCGAAACCCGGACCACGCCACCTCCATCCCGTACTGTTGAACCGTACTCCTGATACGCATCGATGCTCCCCGACCCTGAAGACTTCTCATTAACCGGTGGCGCAACTCATCATCTGCAACCGTATTGCAGAAGCGCTGCATGATAGCATATTCATGAACATCGAACTGATCCGGAAGTTCACGGTAATCATCGGATGATAACACCTCGACGGCATCCTGCACCATCGACTTCTGCCACGCGGGAACAGATTTTCCCCTCTTCAGTGCCTCCGCAGCGCTGACGGCTTCACCGGAAAGCGAAGTGAACCGCCCCGTCTGGATATTCAAATACACCCGGACCTCTTCACTGACCCTGTCTATCTCCTCGATGAACTCATCCAGACGAATAACCTGCGGCATAACAGATACTCCAGCATGATTTGATACGATACACGCCCCCATCCCCGAACATGCGAAACAGCACCTGACTCCAACCGGCACAGGCACCGTCAGCAACAGGCAGGCAACTGTGTATTATCAATCAGCACGCAGCAAACCAACACCGATTAATTCCCCCGGTCACCGCACAAACCCAACACCGGAATTTTCTGCAACGGGTCAGCCGCCCGAAACCTTCTTGTAATTTAATAATCCTTTTTTTCAAAACAGCTTTCTTGTCCTTTCAGTCTCCGAAGTCCTGCTGTCTTTTGCGTTCTTTCCTCCTTTGACGCTGAAGCGCTTTTTTGTAAGCGATTCCGTCCATGCGCTATACTGTCTCTTCATCAGCTCTTTTTGCGAGAGTGGCGTGACAGTTCAGGGTCTGGACTTTCCATGAACATAGATTGTTTTGCCAGTATTTCACTCTATCGGTAACGCATGTAATGTGCTGGAAGCTGGCAGCAAGAGATTGGGCTGAAGCCCGCCTGAGTACCATTGGATTGCCACCTCCATGAGCGAGCTGCGTATGCTCCTCAGCAATTGCCCCGTCCCGAAAGCTTTCGGGACGGGGTTGAAGAAATGGAAAAATCAGGGCTTTTGCCCACTATCTTTTTGGCTCCTCGCTAATGGGAGTGGGTGATGTACTAAGAAGCGTATATTGTAGGTTAACGTTGATAAACCCAAACTATACGCTTTTAGTTCGCCAATGAATGACCTAAACCTCTTTCAGCTCGCC